>Ga0131853_10010967_pt1 | contig 16568 bp, 15 predicted proteins | sample TergutLab28metaG_FD_92764 | JGI IMG/M metagenome (GOLD analysis project Ga0131853, IMG submission 92764) | Labiotermes labralis P1 segment gut microbial communities from Petit-Saut dam, French Guiana - Lab288 P1 (version 2) (version 2) | ecosystem: Host-associated > Arthropoda: Insects >...
ACTAAGAAGCTGTTCTCATAGGGAAAAATATGATATAAGTAGAGTATGAAAAAACTGGAATATAAGCCAACGGGCTATCCGAGCGATTTAACAGATATGCAATGGGAAAAGATAGAATCATTTTTCCCGAATGGCAATAAAAGCGAAATACACAAGCGTTCACTTGTAGAAGCTGTGCTGTATTTGGTTGACAATGGCTGCAAATGGAGGGCATTGCCGCATGATTATCCAAAATGGAGTGCAGTGAAATCATTTTACTATCGAGCAGTTGAGAGTGGGTTGTGGGAAAGAATAATGGATTATCTTGTAAGAGAAACACGAAAAAATGCTGGCAGAAACGAAAGGCCAAGTTACAGCTTGATAGATTCTCAAAGCGCGAAAACGACATCATCAGCGGACGAACGTGGAATTGATGGCGGAAAAAAAAGTGAAAGGACGCAAACGTCACATTGTTACAGATACAATGGGTAACTTGCTTAAAATCAAGGTTCATGCCGCAAACATACATGACACGGTGGCAGGCGGCGATGTTTTCAAAGGTGCAGTAGAAAAATATCCAACCATTGAAGGATGCTGCGCTGACGAAGGTTATCGAAAAACATTTGAAAATTTAGTTTTGTCCTTGGGTAAAACTGTCAAAATATCAGAAAAAATTAAACCCAAGGGGTGGGCTGTTCTACCCCAAAGATGGGTAGTTGAGCGTACTTTCGCTTGGGCGGGCAACTCCCGGAGACTATCCTAAGATTACGAAATTTTGATTCCTTCTATGGAAAATATGTTTATGATTTCTCATTTGCATACTCTTTTGAAACGTCTATGAGAACAGCTTCTAATTATGCGTATATTGTGTATTATTTGTACATTATTTAATGATTGCTGCTTATTAGGTGTTTTGGAGGTATTCGCGTTCTAGTTCTGCTAGACAGGCTTGGATCAAGTCCTTGGCTAGCGGGTTAACGTTGTTGTCGGAGCAGTGTAAGGCTTGCAGGATGTTTGCCCAGTCGTTGTCAGTGCGTGGTTGTTTGTGGGTGTTTAAGAATTTTTGTGCAGTAACGAAGGCGATCTGCAAATAATGTGAATACTGATTATTATCAGATATGCCTTGTGGCACATTTAAAGGCGACTCTGATGCGTTAAGATTGTCCAAGGTTGTTTGATGCGTCCGCACCATTCCAAGCATGTCCACGTGTCTAAAATCATCTAAATAAGGCATGTTGTTTTCCAATATATTAAAATCTATTTTTGGTCTGGCCATTATATCATCTCCAATCCAGTGCCAATCCATAAGGCAAGCACCAAAAACCATCAGCTAGTGTACACAGCGCAGTCACCGCAGTCACGGGTCCAAGGTGGTGCCCTGTCGAGGTTGCGGGGTAGAGCCCGAGGTCTACCGCTCTTTAAAACAATTAAACATCGCGTAATAATCGTAATACAAACTAACACCGATTTTCCCGTTTCGATTCTTTAAAATCTTAATCTGAGCCCGACGTGGATCAGCCTTTTTCTTTTCTTCAATCTGGCGAATAGTGTCGGCACGCTTACCATCGGACTGGCTAAGCTCGTCCATGCCGTCCAGTTGAAGACCGAAAAGAATATCGGAGCTGTATTCAATTGCACCGGATTCCTTGAAACTAGCCAAGTTCACGGGCGCAGTGTAGTTGTCACGATTAAAGCTGGAAATTGCTATCACCGGAATCTTCTTGTCGCGGCTTAAGCGCTTGAGCTCCAAAACAGCCTTGTCAGTGTTCTGCTTGTCGGATGCACGCATGTCGTAATGCGCGAGTATCTGGAGGTAATCAATTATTACGACAGGCCTGTTGCCTGTGTAAGCTATGTGGCGCTGCACCTGCAGTTTTATCTCCTCCACATCTATGTTACCCACACCCTCATGAATAAACAGGCGCTCGCTGTAATCCGCATATGCCGATATGCAAAGGTTAATCAAATCTCTTTCCACGCGGCTGTAGTTACGGCGTTTCGCACCTGCAAGTATGCCGCGCGTGGACTTTGCATTGTGTATGGTGCCTCCACAGTTTTCGAATGTCAGCCGAGAAATACTCTTGGCCATAAGCTCGAACCGGCTCATCTCCAGACTGAATATCAAAACATCGTGGCCCGCCATCGCCACCTGATCGGCAACCTGCAGAAGAAATGTTGTCTTACCAAGACTCGATATCGCGCCCATCACATACAAGCCCTCGTATAGGCCACCGTCAAAAGCAGAGTCAAGACCGGCAAAACCCGTCGGTATGGCAGGTGTGTCCGCACTAGCGGCAATCTGCCCCATCAGCGCATTTATGTGGTGCGCAGCCGATGTAGCCAGGTAGCTGTCCTTTTCTGCCTCCGCTTCCTGACGAGCGGCATCTGTGAGATCACTATTAACCAAGGCCACAAAAGCATCGCGATTGGATGTCAAATGCTCGTTCGGATCCTTGTATTCTCCTGATGTATTTATCTCGTAAAACGATACCGCACGAGCCTCGAGTGCCGAGCGCAACTTTGCCTGAGCATCCTGGCCGGCCTTATCGTTATCCAAGGAAAGCACCAACGGAACAGTGGGGCGCTCATTGTCTACCATTGCTAAAAATTTATCTACCCCACTGGTACTGCCAAGTGCACATGCCGCGCCACCTGCTTCGCTTATGCTAAGCGCGTCAATCGCACCCTCTACAATAAACACCGGGACTGTGCCATAAAGCGCCGCTCTACCGAAATACCCGGCCTCACCCTCCTTCATGAATCGGTATTTGTCAGGTGTGCCGCCCTCTATGGTGCGAGCCGTGTAACCCGCAGCGCCTGTAGGTATGATCAAACGGCGGCTGGACGGCGGATTCTTACCGCTACGCAAAGCCGTCGGACTTTGCCAATTCGGACAGTATCCAAGACCGAAACGGATGGCGGTTTCGATGGATATCCCGCGCGAAGCCAAAAACGCAACAGCCTCAGAGGTAGTTATGGCGCTATGGGCGCTTGCGAAAAAGTCCGCCATGTTAGCTTGTTTTGTTGTTGGTGTTGACGAAACACCGCCGATTTCTAAGCTGCGAATGGCAAAAATATCATTTTCGCTGTTGGTGCCGTGCTGTAGTTTTAGAATATCAAGATAGTCCTTGACAGTGAAGCAGCCCTTAAAACAGGTGTACCGGCGGCCGTCCCTGGTACTAATCCCGGTGCCGTCTGAACCACTACCATTGCCGCAGAATGGGCAGATAAAAGTATCGTAACCGCCGATACGCTTGCGGGCCCTTGGGAGTTCGTAGCCGATTAAAGCGTTGATATGTTCGCGAGCCTGTTCTCTTGTTAAAATTTTTTTCACCTCTGGTATAGGTTTTGTTGTGGCGGGGATACTTTGGCTATACATATCCAAGTGTTTGCGGGCGAGTATCCTCGCTCACAAACAAACACATCCCAATGCTACGAGCCATCAGCCAATGGTACGTAGCATAGTAATGTGTCCAGGGTGGAGCCCTTGCTGGTGTGGGCAAAGTCCACAGACCTTCTATGTTACTTTCATGACAGCTTTATATGTATTATACCATATCCGTCCGATTATCAACGGACGGATATGGCCGTTGATAATCTATTAGTAATCTATTAGCAAAAAATGACCTCTTAAAACAATGTCAATTCTTCCTGTAATGACGGCGTTTATTGAGATCCATTTTTTTTTATTTTGCAGAGTGTGCTGACAGTAATGCAGAGTGTGCTGACAGTAATGCAGAGTGTGCTGACAGTAAAAATATGTCAATCTTGTTTGATGTCAGCTTTTTTCTTGGCTTTCTTTTTTTCCAAGAGTAAGGCCTTAGATTTCTGTTTCTTTTCCTGAATTGCACGCTGCTCCATGTAAGCAAGAGCAACGCCGCTTAAGCGGATTTCTAAGTAGCCGGTTAAATATTCGTGAATGTCGTTATAGTCGTGGTCGTAGATGGGTGTGATTGTGATTTCGCTATTTTTTTGTTGATCCTCGATGGCGACTATTGCATCTTCGACGGGTCTGATTATTAATTTGTTGTACTCTCTGTTTGCGTTATCCTTTACGTCTTCCGGAGACGGTAAACCAAGGTGCATCCTAACGGAATCCAGATTGATGGTAAAGTAGCCTCGTTCGCGCAGTTTTTCAGTGTTTTGGCGTGCCAGATAATAAATATAGTCCAACAGCATGTAGGCGTTTTCGCTTGACAGGGCGTAACCCCAGCGCGGTAGGATTGTGATATAGGGCGCGTAGTCGCGGATGATGGGAGGCAGTGAAACAACGCATTTTTTGAAGCTGACCACACGCGAACCGACAATAGCCGACTTAGCGTTAAAAACTTGCTTACGCTTGCCGTTTTCATATACGGTAATTGTGCCCTCTACGTGCATACGCATAAGCTTGTCTAACACTGTTTTTACTCCCTTGTAGGCGCTATTGGTGTTGGAGTATATTCCGGCATCAACCAATTCTTCCAGCATGAATTCTGTCTTTTCATGGTAGTTCTGATCATTTAGCTTTTGCAGCAGGAAATTAAAAATTTTCGCTCCGTTTTGAACGCGCTTAGCGAACAGCTCTTTCACGCGTTCGATAGTGAGCGTATACGAAGAGTCAATTCCCTTGTAGGTGATGATGCTGTCCTTTGTCAGATAGTGTGTTTCTACGGAAATACGTCCGTGGCGGGGGCTTTCCACTCGTGTTGGGTTGTTCATATACGTTTTTATCAGGTTTGTAAGCGCTGTGAACGGCAGTGTATTGTACGTAATGTCACTGGATATGTCCAGAATGAAGTCGCGTACTTTGGTACTGCTATCATCTTCGACATCTAACAAGTGGACATGAGTTATAATAAATTCTCTTATAGTCATGTTGCGCGCGTCTTCAGGGTGTGATTCGATGGCGTTTTTTATAGCTTTTGTGAACTGATCCAGGGCTTGTTGGTTTTGCGATATAAATTCAAAGTCGCTCAATATTTTTTGTATGGCTGATTTGGAGTTGTTTTGGGCGTTTTCGAACATAGTTTTCAGGTCTTTTACGGTTAGTTGACTATTGTCCTCTTTCATAGGTTAATATCTCCTCGTTATGGTGTTAAGGATAAGACCGCGGGGGGGGGGGGCATTCTGCATGCGTATAGTTAAGTTCAAAACCGTGGGTATTGCTCACACCTACAAGCTTCTTGAAAAAAGCTTGACCAAAAACCTTAACTTGGGTTTCTTCGCCAAAGCTGGTACAACACAATCCCAAAAGAAAGGGCTCAGGGGCGAACCTTTGGCGAGGTGCGGGACAGTGCCCCGCGGTCTTAATAAGGCACTGCATTCATCTCTGTTAATGTGATTCAATTATAGCGCAATGGCGGCCCTGTGCTGTTACACCACTGTATGTGTAGGTGCCCTCGTACAGTTCGCGGCGGCGTAGTATCCGCATTACCTGTGTGGGGCGGAATTTTGCGTTTTGTTTTGTGGTGTGGCCCTCTGCGTTCAGTTTATCGGCAATTTGTTGTAATTTCAAGCCTTGTGCGTTCAGTTCGAATACTAGGCGTACGGCAGTGGCTTTGTTGCTGTCTGCGAACAATGCTTTCTTGCCGCGTTCGGTTGCGTAGCCTATTGCTGTGTTACCGCCGGCGTATCCGCCTGTTTTGGCTTTTTGCTTGCGGCCGCTACTTAGGCGTTCTGTTATGGTGTCCCGTTCAAGCTGCGCGAATACGGACAACATGCCGATCATCGCGCGCCCGGCGGGGCTGGAGGTATCCAGGCTTTCAGATATACTAACCAGCTCTACGCCGTGGCGAAGGAATACGTCCTCTATTAGGTACATGGTGTCGCGTTGTTTGCGACTTAGCCTGTCCAGCTTGTATATCACAACGGCTTGTATTTCGCCGGCTCCGATATCGTCCAGCATTTTGTTGAGCGCAGGGCGGTCCAGTTTACCGCCGCTCTGTCCGCAGTCCTCATAAGTACGCGAAAGTTTCCAGCCCTTCGCAACAATTTGCGCAGCAATACGTTCGCGCTGAATCTGTAAGCTGTAACCGCCCCCGGTCTGCTCGTCAGTGCTAACCCGGACATATGCCCCTACGTTGATTATCTTCATATCAACCAAGATTGTAAACCCCCATCTCATGGGATTTTTATAGTGAGTACAATGCATAATATACAAAATATACGTATATACATATAATACATAACATTAGTAATATATGTAATAATATCATAATATAATATATACCAATTTAGCATTAAAAACAACCCATCAAAACATCCATAAATCTCCGTAATTAGGCAAAGTCTTTCGTAGGTGATGCTATACTCAAACAATATTAAAACAGTAGCGCAAGGCTTCATCGAAATCATTATATTTATAAACAATTTACTTCAACTTAGACTTTAGCCAAGACCAAAAGTTTTCAATTGAGTATTGTCAATAAAGGGAACAGCTAAAACTCATGTATTTATGGCTTTGTTGAACATTCTATCTCCATCAAAAACCATATATTTATCTAACAATATCATCTGTAAAATTCCAGCGCAAAAAAATACTCCGTCTTAATGACACATAATAAAGTAATCCACATTATAGGAATGTAACGATCAATAGCGGCACCATCAATAGTAGGATATTCCATGAACGCGTGGACTATTTTGGTGAGATGCTCATTTACGCTAATATGTATTAACGTAAAACAAACGGCCAAAAAATATTAAAACCGCTACGAGTCTGCTTCAAACTTACGCAAACAAATAGCGGCAGGGTCATAGGGCAGCGCCCTAAAATTTCCGATTTCGATTGCGTGTATATACGTTATCTATGCTTGCAAGAAAATAAAGACTGGGAATGCACCGATTTTTAACCGTGGAATTTGATAGGCTTCGCCGGTGACCCAACTGCCGTGCAGTTGGCGGGGATGTCTTTTACAACAACGGAACCCGCGCCGACGATAACATTTTCGCCGATAGTTTTTCCTTGGATGATATTTGTTCCGGTGCCGATTTCGGTACAAGATTTAATATGTACTCTTCCAGCAACGTTAACATCGTAATACAATGTTGCAAAGTCATCTAAAACAGCATCATGACCTATGGCGCAATGTGGGTTTATAATTACGAAGTCCCCAAGAGTTATGTTAACTGTAATTGTTGTGGACAGACAAATAATACAGCCTTGTCCGAACTTAACAAAATCTGAATAGCGCACATCTTTTGCTATTATGTTAGGAAAACTGATGAAACAATTATTTTTAAGTTCATTATAGATGGCTTTGCGTATTTTTGGGTTTGCAACGCAAATAACGGCGTTGATATTTTTCGGGTAGCGTAGTAACCATTGGTTATCCCCTAATACGGGAGTGTTGTTTACTTGTTGTCCTTGTAATGATGGGTTGTCGTCAATAAAGCCGAATATATTATACTGGTCAAGTTCTTGCAGTTGCCACAGAACCTCACGCCCAAACCCACCCGCGCCAATGATAACTAAATCTTTACATGCCATAAGTTGATTCTCCTAGCTTTGACAAGTTTTCTTACTACCCGTAAACGGTTCCATTGTAACGCTTGCCCCGGAGGATATACCTTTACGCCGAAGCACCTTTGCCGCGGTTATAAATATAATTTTCATATCAACAAGAAAGCTGATATTGTCTACATACCAGCAATCCAAGGTAAATTTCTGTTCCCAGTTGATTGCATTTCTGCCGTTTATTTGTGCGTGGCCTGTAAGGCCGGGTCTTACGTTGTGGCGGCGTTTTTGCTCTTGGTTGTACAGCAAAAGGTATTGCACAAGCAGCGGCCGTGGGCCTACAACACTCATATCGCCGCGTAGTATGTTCCAAAGCTCGGGTAATTCGTCCAGACTGGTAGCGCGTAGCGTTTTCCCGAATGGGGGCAGCCTTTCGGCATCCGGCAGTAGATTTCCATGCTTATCACGTTTATCGGACATTGTGCGGAATTTGTACATCCTGAATATCTTACCGCGAAGCCCCGGGCGTTCTTGGCTGAACAATACCGGGGAACCAAGTTTCATCCTAACCAGTACAGCCACAACAAGCAACACCGGAAACAAAACCACAAGCCCGCATAAACTGGCGATTATATCAAATAGGCGTTTGCCGTACTTGCGGTACATTAGGCACCTCGGAACATGTTCAAAATAATATCACAAACGCGGGTTTGCTCTTCCAACGTCATCTTCACATCAGACGGCAGGCACAGCCCGCGCGCAAATATATCGTGACCAACAGCAACGGGTGTTGTTGTGATAAAATCACAGGTTTGATAATACGGTTGCAAGCTCATCGGCTTCCAAGTTGGCCGAGTTTCTACATTCTCTTTCTCCAGATGTTCCATAATTTCCAGCGGAGTTACGGGGCAGCCATGTTCCAGCGTCATACACGAAAGCCAATAATTCGAAACACAGTTATCCGGCACAGGGTTCATCCGAATCCATTCATGTCCCTTAAAGGCTGCCGCGTAAGTGTTATAAATGGCGGTCTTCTGTGATATCCTTAAATCCAGCGTTGTAAGCTGCCCGCGACCGATTGCCGCGCAAATATTGGACATGCGGTAATTATAACCCAACTCGGTGTGCTGGTAGTGCCGTGCGTTATCCCGGGCTTGCGTGGCCCAGAACGTTACCTTCTTTGTAACTTCCTCATCATCACACAGCAACATCCCGCCGCCGGATGTTGTTATTATTTTGTTCCCGTTGAAGGAAAGTATACTGATGTACCCAAAAGATCCTGTTTGTTTGCCGTTTATTGTGCTGCCCAATGATTCGGCCGCGTCTTCTATAAGCGGAACCCCGTGTGCGCGGCAAATATCCGCAAGTACATCCAGCTGTGCGGGTGTGCCGTAAAGGTTCACCACAATAACCGCCTTAACTTGCGGATACTTGGCAAAGGCTGCCTCTAGGGCTTTGGGGCACATGTTCCAGCTGTCAGCTTCGCTGTCTATAAACACCGGTACGGCGTTTTCGTACTTGATGGGGTTACATGTCGCCGCAAACGTCTTGTCGCTGCAAAAAACAATGTCCCCGGAGCCAACGCCAACCGCTTTAAGCGCCAAATGCATGGCCGCCGTGCCGGCAGATAGCGCCGCTGCATGGGAAACACCAACATATCCCGCCAATTCCTTTTCAAAAGCGTTTACGTGTGGGCCTAGTGGGGCAACCCAGTTTGTATCAAAAGCCTCCTGAACCAAGGCCAGCTCTGTGCCGTTCATTGTAGGTGTAGACAGTGGTATCTTTTTCATCCTTAGTATCACACTCCATGGATTTATTCTATATCCTAATGCAGTTTTTGTCAAATTTATGCCTTTGAAGTTCTTGTTGTAGATCCGCGGTGTAGACTTTCATAACATTATGTTGAACTTGGGTGAATTATATGCTAGAATCGTCTCGATTCGGTAACGATATTGTTAAGTAGGAAGGAAAAACCGTGAATAAAACTGACCAAAAGAACAATAACCTTGCCATCAAGGCCCTTGACGCTGTATCTGCCGTTTTTTTTGTCGTGATAACTGCCGCTTTTCCGTTGTATATTACCAGGACTCATTATGGATTTATAACCTATGATAAGGCAGATATTTTCATGACTGTTACGTTTGCTGCCACAATTACTATTATTGGGATATTATTTCTGACAACGAATCGCTTTTGTGTGAAAGACTATTTTGTTGTGCGCGAGCTGACTCGTTATTTATCTGTGGCGGAATGGGCTCTTGTGGTTTTCCTAATGTTTACGTTGTTGAGTGCGGTGTTTTCACAGTATCAAGAAATTGTTTGGAGAGGTAACCAGATAGGCCGTTGGGAAAGTTTCCGGCTGATTCTGTGTTATGTACTAACATTCTTTATTATCGCTCGGTGGTACAAGCCTAGGCGGGTACACTTTTTGATCTTTGCGGCAGGGTCTATGTTGGTTTCATTATACGGTATCATGCAGTTTATGGGTCATGATATTTTGCTAAGTTCGGGTTTCTTTATGGCACCTGAACCAAGTACGCCTGCGTATGTTGAGTTATATTCAAGATTTATCCGGCTGTTTCGCACAACACTAGGCAACGTCAATATTGTTTCCGCCTATGGGGCGCTTGCTGCGGTGCTTTTTGCTGGTCTTTTTGCCGGAGAAAATTCTAAATGGGGTATTATTTATGTGACGGCCAGTGCGTTGGCGTTCAGCCTGCTGTTTATAGCTGGCCTTGGACAAGATGGGGCCAGACTGGGTCTTATTGGGGCAATGGGGTTTGCAATTCCTTACTGGGTTGCAGATCACCGCCGCCTTGGGAAGATATTGATCACCTTAGCTAGCTGGAGCGCTGTTTTTGCGGTCTATAGCCACTATCTGACATTGGTACAGATCCAGGCCGAAACAGAGCTATCGCCGTTTTGGGGAGATCGGAACTTTATAAGTAATTTTGTGCCCAGAAACCCTGGACTGTTCCTTGGTCTTGCTGCGCTGCTTGCATTATTAGGGCTTGTATTAATCTTGTTTGTTAAAGTATGGCCTCAGCGGCCTATGAAAATCGCCGGTGTGGTGCTATTGATTACAGTGCTTCTAGGTGGCCTGGTTCTAGTCGAAGTTGAAGGAGCGCGCAGAGAAGGTCAGCCCAATAATATTATTTGGCAGGCGCGTGAAATGATGCATGGCAGGGTGGACGACCATTTCGGCAGCGGCCGAGGTTTTGTTTGGCTGAGAAGCTTACCGGTGATTATGGATAATCCTGTTCTGGGTACTGGGCCGGGTACTTTCCTGTTAGCGATGGGCGAAGAATTTCAGCAGGAATCTATGGAACGCTTCAGGGTGGTTTATGACACAGCCCATAACACATATCTGCAAATAGCGGTAAATCTTGGCCTGCCTGCTCTAGCTGCCTATTTGACCTTCCTTGCCGGCATCTTCCTGCCGGCTATCAAAAAAGCTTATGACAGCCCGATCTTGTTGGCTTTTGGCGCGGCAAGCCTAAGTTGCCTTATACTGGGCTTCTTCCAGGTGGATACGCCCATCGACAGGCCCTTGTTATGGGTATGCCTAGGCGTTATGTCCGGAGAACTCTGGAGACTGAGGATAGGCGTATCGTGATTTAAATTATTCACTGTACAATCAAATTTCGGCCAAACTTGACAAATCACCCTTTCTTCGATATACTTTTGAAAATTGTGCAACTATGTAGAGCGGGGTAGTAGGATGAAAAAAGTGCTGTTTACCTCAACTGTAGCGGTAAGCGCAATTTTCAACGAGCCGTTTATGCAATGGTTTAAGGAACAAGGATGGGAAGTTCATTATGCTTGTAGGGATGATTTGAGAGAAACTCATGCCGACAAGCATTTTTGCATAAGTTTTAATCGTTCGCCTCAAAGTGTGGATAACTTTCGGGCGTATGGGCAGCTAAAGAACATCATTGCCGCAGAGAAATATGATATTATCCATTGCCACACACCCATGGCGGGTGTTATTACACGATTAGCGGCCAGAAACGCACGGCAACTCGGCACAAAGGTGCTGTACACCGCCCACGGTTTTCATTTTTATAAGGGCGCTCCGTTGCAAAATTGGTTGCTATATTACCCTGTAGAGAAGTTCCTGTCAAAATATACAGACTGTTTAGTTGTTATGAACGAAGAGGACTACGTTGTTGCTAAAAGCTTTAAGGCGGGTAAGGTAGAAAAAATAGACGGTGTTGGTGTGAGCCTGACAAAGTTTGCGCCTGTAAGCTTGGAGGAAAAGTCAAAGCTGCGAAATATTCACGGTTACAGCGACAATGATTTAATTTTGCTTTATACGGCAGAGTTCATTCCCCGCAAAAATCACCGGTTCATGCTGGAGACGTTTAAAGAGCTGACAAGTAAAATACCCTCCATAAAGCTGTTGCTGGCTGGAAAAGGTTCAATTTTGGAGGATATGAAGCATCTCTCAAAGCATCTAGGTATTGAAAATTCAGTAGTATTTCTTGGATTTTGCAAGAATATCCCTGATATGTGCCGTATCGCTGATATTCAAGTATCTTCAAGTTTTCAAGAAGGATTGCCAATAAACATACTGGAGGGCATGGCAACGGGATTACCTGTCGTTTGCTCGAAAATACGAGGACATGTAGATCTGCTTTCAAACGGTGCGGGAATTCTTTTTGACATAAGGGACAAGACCGCTTTTATATCGGCTATAGAGCAGTTACACCAAAATCCGATCAAAAGAAAAGAACTTAGCAGTATAGGTATGCAGGACACAAAAAAGTTTTCGCTTGAAAATGCGTTGAAACGGATGGCGGGTATATATACCTGTTATATGCAATAAGCACAGAGTTAATAAATCAAAGGAGAATGCAAGTGGAAGAAGTATTTGACTTTAGAGAGTTTTTAATAAAACTTTTACGCAGTTGGCGGGTTGTTTTATTATTGATGATATTTTGTAGTTTTATTTTTGGAGGGTTTAGATTATATCAGCTGAGATCTCTTCTAATAGCAGATATGCCTGATGAAGTTGTATATATTGCGGAACTTGTAAATATATCAGAAGCTGAGATACAAATTCTAAATCTTGAGCGTTCTGCGATGATTTTTAGCGAACGCCTAAATTTGTTAGAGCAAGTAACTCTAGACAGTTCTTATTCCATGTCTTTTTATATGAACATTTCTGTTGACGGCGATTTAGTAAACTTAGCGCATCTTACGAATATATATGCTTGGTTTGCGCAGAGCAGGGGATTTTATGAGTGGGTTGCATTAAGATTGGACAGGACCAGTGCCATACCTGCTAGTCATTTAGAGGAGCTTATAACGGTCAGAGAGTTACCTCATATACAAGGAATACTGGAAGTTATTATTCTCGGCGATACCCCGGAATTTTGTATATCCGTTGCATATATCGTGCAGGAATATTTTGAGACACTTGACTTATATCACATTTTTGGCGAGAATTACTCTATTCAAAGAATTAATATGGATGACTCTCCTAGTTTTGATATAGCATTGTTTCAGCGTAAAGTTGAAATTATGAATTTTTTGCAAGAGGAACAATCTATAATTAGAAGCCTTGAAAGTGAGTTGGCTGCATCAAAATTGTCAGAGACGGACATGCAACCACAATCACCGCGATTGTTTGTTGCGCTGAGAAGTTCGTTTCTGTATGGTGCTGTAGGCTTAATTGGAGGGTTGATTTTTGGTATCGTTGTAGCATTCTTTTTTGATATCATGAGCCAAAAAGTCCGAGATTCTAGTGATATTATAAAAAAATTGGATTGCACTATACCCGTGACTATACTTAAACATGATAAACGCCGTGTATTGTCCTTTGTCGATAACTGGATTGATTTGGTTGACGGCAATAGAGTATCACATCTTACGCACAGCAACGCTATAGAAAAAATATGCGCAGATATAGCGATATCCCTTGGCGAAAGAGCGCAAGGGTACAGGCTGTTTATTACAGGCACTATCCCGTTACCCAAGTTAACGAATATACATTCTGATGTTAGCGTAGGTCTGTCTGTTGACGGTGTACTCTGTATACTTGGAGAGAGCATTCTAGTCAGCCCAAAATCAACGCGCGCGCTAATAAATTGTGATGGTATCTTGTTGGTAGAACAGAACGCTTTTTCTACAATACCGGAAGTTGAGAGAGAACTGATGCTTGCCCGATTGGCAGAAAAACAGATTGTTGGGCTCGTATGGATCACTTAACTTGATAGGTGGTGAACAATATTGCCAGTATATTTATCAATGGTGATAATCAGTACTCTTACGCTATACTGGGCTGACCGATTAAATCCATACATTGCTGATAATAATGGATCGGCTAACACCTCTAAAATAAAATTCACACGGCTGGTATTGTATTGCTTAGCATTTACTATTCCTTTAATGGTATCCGCTTTGCGCTATAACATTGGATTTGATTGGGAATCCTATACAAGGCTTTTCAGGCTAATCAATAGCTATGGCATGGAAACGTATATGGAGTTTGGTTTTGAAGCTTTGGTTAGGTTTGTATTCATTTTTTCGCCATCACCACAATATATTTTTGCTGTTTCTGGATTTATTGTAATTTTATTGATATTTTTAGCGATCAAACAGAATTCAGTATATCCTGCGCTCTCTTATTTTTTATTTTTTGCATTAGGTCATTATTTTCTGTCGTTTGGTTTGGTTAGGAATTATATAGCTGTGGCAATATGCGTTTGGGCTTATAGGTACATTAAAAGAGATAACATGTTCATGTATGTTTTATTCGTGTTGATAGCTTCAGCTTTTCACAGAACGGCACTGATAATGCTGCTTGTGTGCTTTATTGTAAGATTGCGGATTAAATTTAGCTACTATGTAATTATTATTGCAGCTGGAGTTACTATAGCAATATTGCAAGATCCACTTTTCGAGATTGTATTTTCCATTGCACACTTTGAAGCATATAGAGATACCGTGTATATGGAGTTTCATGTTTCATATTTTAATTTAATTATGTCATTAGCTGTAAGTGCTGGATGTTTAGCATATTACAAACAAATGACAGAGGATCGAGGCGGTCTTATTCTTGCGAATACTGCTTTTATTGCCCTTATAATGTACATTACAATGTCTGGTTGGACTGGATGGATGTTAGCAAGAATAGCAATTTTTCTAAATATAATGCAAATATTTACCATACCGAAAATTATTAGCTGCGAAAGAAGGCCAGATATACGGGTCTTCTATACGGTTTGTATAATTATTGCTTTTAGTGTTTTTTGTATAATATTTATTGAATCAGGCGGGGATCATTTACTACCCTATCAATCAATTATTAACGTCTATTGGAGATAGAATTTTTGAAAAGGACTGATCATAAAAGTCTCTTTTGTATTAGTAAAAAAATACTAAATATGCAGTTGTATGTCGCAGTCAATATCTTATTTTAGCTGCAATAAATTCGATCATGCAGGGAGGAGAAAGCAATACTACCGACAACGGGTAACAGAATCGTTTTTATTCGTTCGAACCCAGTTTCGCCTGATCCTAGGGTCGAAAAAGAAGTGGACTGTTTAATTGAAGCAGGTTATGATGTGACTATTTTAGCTTGGGATAGGTCAAACAAATATAAAATAAAATCAGAGGTGCTTTCATCTGAAAATGGCTCTGCTTGCATTGTTCGGTTTGGTGTGCCAGCGATGTATGGAGCAGGTATACGTAGCTTGATGCCGTTTTCTATGTTTCAATTGAGGATAGCTGTTTGGTTATTTTCAAACAGAAAAACGTTTGATATCATACATGCTTGCGATTTTGATACTGCATTCACATCTTTGATTCTCTCGAAATTTACAAAAAAACTACTGGTATTTGACATATTCGATTATTTGAGTACTAACCCTAAAAACGTTTTGGGCAAAGTTGTGCGCTTTCTTGAAAACACTATAATCAATAAAGCTGACGGAGTGATTATTTGCACCGAACAGAGAAAGGAACAGATTGCCGGAACTCAACCTAAGCGCTTGGCGATAATTCATAATAGCCCTAGAAGCGTTGATGCGGTAACAAACCCGCCGAAGGACAACAGCGAAAAACAACGGAAAACCAAAATTGCTTATGTTGGCATTCTACAGGATCATAGACTTTTGCTAGAAATGGCCGAAGCAGTTTCTATTATGGATAACGTAGAACTTCACATTGGAGGCTTCGGGAAATATGAAGGACATTTTAAAAAAATGTCAAGTGATTACAATAACATCATATATTACGGCAGAATGTCTTATGATGAAACAATAAAGTTAGAGATTAGTTGCGATATATTGACTGCTATTTACGATCCAACCATAGGCAATCATGTGTATGCGGCTCCAAATAAATTTTATGAAGCAATGATGTTAGGAAAACCCTTAATCATGGTAAAAAACACAGGATTATCAGAGATTGTACAGAACAATAATGTTGGTGTCTTAATAAATTATTCAAAACAGGGATTTATCGATGGATTGATTGAACTCATAGAACAAAAAGACAACTGGGTTGAAATGGGTGAAACATCACAAAATATATACAAAAATACATTTTCTTGGGACGAAATGAAAAGTAGGTTGAAAGTTTTCTATAACAGTATTTACCATTAATATACTAGACCTGTCCTCTGACCTAATAAAATCCCCACGCTTAGCCGAAATACTTTATGGGCGATGTTTAAATGGCTAAAATTGACAATGAGAACCACATAGGCAGTCTGAAAGAGGGGCAATACAAAGAGCTGTTGGGCGTTGACAAGCCAACATTTGATAAGATGTACGGCATACTCCTTGATGCGCACGCACAACTGCACAAAAATGGTGGCAAGCCACCCAAGCTTACTGTGCTTGACAAAATCGTCATTACTCTTGGATATTGGCGGGAGTACAGGACTTATTGCAACATTGCTTTCGACTATAGCGTTACAAAAACTGCTATTGGAAAGTCCGTTATTTGGGTTGAGGATGTCCTCATAAAAGACGGAATATTCTCCTTGCCATCAAAACGAGAGATGCAACGTAAAGACAATATAGGCAGTGAGCATGATTTCACGATTTTCAAACGCATCTTTGGTTGGGCAGACCCTGATGTGTGCTTCCTTGGCGATAGGGGTTTCAGGGAATTTACAACATCCACAAAAATAGCTGGA
>Ga0131853_10010968_pt1 | contig 16567 bp, 7 predicted proteins | sample TergutLab28metaG_FD_92764 | JGI IMG/M metagenome (GOLD analysis project Ga0131853, IMG submission 92764) | Labiotermes labralis P1 segment gut microbial communities from Petit-Saut dam, French Guiana - Lab288 P1 (version 2) (version 2) | ecosystem: Host-associated > Arthropoda: Insects >...
CGGCGGGGGGAAGGAGGAAATCAGTCTCACCAGAACCACGAAAGAAAAGATCCAAAAAATAGAGGGTGGGGGGGGGGGCGGAAGCGTGGAAAGGAAAGAAATGGGAGATGGAAAGCCGGTAGATGGCATCTCGACGAACACCGCCAATGTCCTTATGCCGTAAAATGGCACAAATTCTCCGCATTTAATGAAACCCTAGGCTTCCATATCGTGTCCACAGCAGCCAACCACTTGTTTGTACCCATTGCCACGTCAGTTCAGTTCATGCTCTCTCGCCCTCTCTAAGATTCATTTTGATTTTATGCTTTTTTCTAAGCCTCGGTCTTGCAAGGTGTCTTCTTCCAACTGGCTTTCCGTGAGTGCATTTTTCTTCCTCTCATGAGTGCCACGTGTGGCCACACGTATCATCCCTTAGATACATATCAACTGTGTTTATGTGCGTATTTGGCTATTAAATTAACGTAGATGTGTGGCAATGTAGGACATGTCTAAGAGATAAGTCTAAGGCCTGAAAATCTCAAGAGAATAGACTTCTGGGAGATCCATGTAGAGGCGGGGGGATTATAACAGAATGTATCTTGGAGAAATAGATTATATAAGTATTGGATCGATTCAGCTGGCCTGTAATATATTTCAATGCACTTTGTGAACACCGTAATAAAACTCCTGGTTTCGTATAAGTAGAAATTTCATACTTGGCTGAGCAGCTATCAAATTTCTAAGAACCGTTCTTACCATGGAGGTAATTTATTTGGCCATATATTACACGTCCTATCTGCAAGAACCTGAGGACCATTCAGTGCAGAATGACGATGAGGGCCTGTGTACATAAGTGATAAATTCCCCTAAAGAATGGAGAAAATGACATAAATAAATTCATAATTTGTATTTTTACGTTAATGAAACCAAGTCAATAATTTAGCGATACACGACGATATTAAACTCATTGTGTCCATACTTCGTAACTTTTAGAAAACGGTTATGAGATAAGCCAATTTGCTGGCACAGACACAAGTGCTTGAGATATACCATATTCCTTCTTTCAGCAAGGCTGATTTTCATGTCATTTCCTTAGACATGCTTGTATTTCTACGTGGCCTCTTTGTACGAGCTTTTCCGTTTATTCTGTTTAGGTTCCGAGGTACATCATCACACTGCATGAACTTCTGGCTCACACCCCACACGACCACGTGGAAAGGAAGAGTCTGCAGAATGCGAGACAACAATTGGAGGATCTGTCGAGGCAGATGCACGACGAGGTGAGGACACCTTCCTCTGGAGACTGCACCGCTGCAAACTCCAGACGCATCTCAAAGTAACATTCACACAACACTACACCCGTGTTTATATTTCCTCCTGCTTCAGTCGCCGATCATTTTCAGAGTCGTCAGGCAGAATCTGTAATTAAGAGCGTTGACGTCCAGCGATTTTAAGCTGCGTTTGTTGTCTAAAACAGTAGTGATTTGTAAAATTTTAACTAAAGCTTCATTATTTCCGACTGTCCTGTCCACTGCGCACTGCCTATTGTTTTTCGAGAAGCAGAGTTATTATGATGGATCAGCGAAATGTATTTTGAACACCCATACTAATTTAGGATACAGTTTCTTATTGCTTTGTTAAATTTATTCAATTTCGCAAAGAAACTCTACCGGTCACACCAAAGTATGCCTCTCTATATCTGCGCATAAGATTCTTCTTAAACGAAGTTTAATTAAATTAAATGAATTAATCAATTTTAAACAGAACTGACGTTGAATTTAATATGTAAAAAATAAATTTTCTTATAATACATAAATAATTCATCATCAGTCTATTGATATTCCTTACTAATTTATGTTAATTGCAAGGACTACACAAAAATGCTTTGTTTTTAACGGAACTGGTTGAAGTTAATTCAGCGGCTAAGTACTTCGTGTATTTTAAATTTTTTAAAGAGGATATCGCGTTGTGTTTATTGAGTTACAAAATAAAAAAAAAGTTGTTTATAGTTACCGTCAAAGACACCAATAAATTTAGTTTTTCTTTATTTTAATGGCGACATGTTTCGGTCCTTCTGACCATCATCTGGCCATCTTACAGAAACTTGATTTAAGGTACTTGCAGTGCAGTCATGTAGTGTGGGATCCCATAATACTTACGATTATATTAAAATACGTGTAAAACGTTAAAAATGCATAACTTCGAGTAGTTATAATATCCTAGACAGCCACACAACTAATCAGGTTTATGCATTTTTAGTATTTTACATATATTTTAATATAATTGTAAGTATTGCGGGATCCCACATTACATGTTTGCACTACATGTACCTTAAGTTACTTTTCTGTAACATGGTCAGATGATGGTCAGAAGGACCAAAATATATCGCAATTAAAATAAGGAAAACCTAAATATATTACGGTGTTGGACGGCAACCATAAACAACTTGTTTGTTTTGTAACTTTGTGTTTTACTTATTCCTATCTCCTATTCTTTACATGACCAGTAAGCTTTGCCAAAATCCTAGGAATGGTGTGTATATAATTATCCCTACAAATTATATATTTCCTATTCAGACCTCTGGACTTTAACGGCCTGTTCTAGGATGAACTTTACCTTTACCTTTTCAGCCCACAAGACAGTATGCCAAACGTGACTCTGAACTTCACTAAATGATTAAATTCAACAAATTATATCCAAAGCTTTGGGCTTGAAGTGTGATCTCATTAATATTTATCCAAAAGTGTATGGGATAGCTTAAATATGTACAGTAGCAGATATAAAATGTAGTTGTACGTGTAGAATAGTTATACGACTTCCCTCATAATATGAACATTCAAGAGACTGTTAATTTAAAATTAGTTTCGAAATACATGGCGTTAATTAGGTTATATACTTTCCATATGGAATAGCTTACATACACATAATAAATTAATAAGCATTACGACATAAAACAATATAAAGTCACTCTAACAGTATTAATTAATTGTGATATAACAAGATATTTGTTGACTGCAATCAGTTTTCCACCCGGTGGCAATGGTCGAAAAACTAGTGAAAAAATAGGAAAGAGACAGCTGTGTACCAAAAGAGAAACAATACACAAAACACTACAAAAACACAGAATACACAAAACATAAAACAAACATAAGAAACAAAAAAACAAACACGAAAGAATATTAAAAATATAAATCAAGGTATTATAAAATAACAGAGAGAAGCCAGTAATAGTGAGAAGTAGCTACATTCATATAAATCAATGATAATACACACATTTCACCCCAGATCATCACTTCACTTCACTTCCCTTCCCTTCCCTTCCCTTCACCTCTCGTCACTTCACTTCACTTTACTTCCCTTCAATTCCCTTCCCTTCCTTTCCCTCCCCACCCCTTCCCTTCCCTTCCCTTCACCTTTCTTCACTTCAGTTCACTTCACATCACTTCACTTCACCACACATCACTCCCCAATTTTGACTTCCTGCACTTTTGGACGTTTCTTCAACACGCTTCAAAAGCCCTTCATTTCTCCTCACTTATAATTACTTTCTTAACCTACTTTCTCAAAATGTATGATTTACAAAGGAAAGTCGCTATTGCCTCTCCCGGCAGTTGGTTTCACAGTTTGGTTGTCCTCTTAAAAAGGAGAATCTACCAATATATTTTCATTGTTTCCTGGCGCTACTTTGACGATCATGATCAACCCTGCTCAGGTGCCATTGTCATTTCAACCTGCCACCTTAGATTTCCTCGCCGGTTTTCCGGTGTATACTTTGAACAGGGCCCAAATGCGAGCTACCTTTCTGCGCTGCGCCAAGTTTTCCCCAGAACGAATCTTTCGTGTTGTTTGCAAACTTAGCCGCTTTCTTTTGCACAGGGTCTAACGCGTGTATCTGACCTTCCCTGTATGGGTCCCAGAACGAAGTCCCATATTCAAATATCGGACGCACTAGTGACATGTAGGCTAAACTTTTCGTATTACTGTTTCCCTTTTTGAAAACACATATTAAAAAATGAAGTGCATTCCAGCCTTTTTGTACTGTGTAATTAACCTGATCAGCCCAGCTTAAATCGCTGCGTAATATTATACCTAAATATTTGCAGTTACTCGCTTCCGGAATTCTTTGGTCCCCCAGATAATAATTTAGAGGATCCTTCACTCGGCTCTCTTTACTCTTATCTTGACTTGTTTTCTACTGCCCACTACCCCATTCTGTCGAAATCTATCTGCAACTGGTCTATGTCGCTATCATTCATGATTTTCCTATATATTATACAGTCGTCTGCGAAAAGTTTAATAGTTGACGCCAATTTATTGTGTCAGTTGGTTAGAAATTTGGTTTGTTTGTTTGTTTGTTTGTTTATTTGGCTGTTAGTAAGTAAGTTAGTTAGCAGGATAGCTCGTTGTCAGCTTAGTTAGTTAGTTATTTAGTTAGTTAGTAGTTTGGTTGACTGGTTGGTTGGTTTGTTAGATGGTTGGTTGGTGGTTGGTTAGTCAGTCAGCCAGTCAGTCAGTTAGTTAGTTAGTTGGTTAGTTGGTTAGTTAGTTAGTTATTTAGTTAGTAGTTTGGTTGACTGGTTGGTTGGTTTGTTAGATGGTTGGTTGGTGGTTGGTTAGTCAGTCAGCCAGTCAGTCAGTCAGTTAGTTAGTTAGTTAGTTGGTTGGTTGGTTGGTTAGTTAGTTAGTTAGTTAGTTAGTTAGTTAGCGGCCAAGGAATTCGAGGCAACTGCTACAATAGTGATTTATTCCTTTTTTTGGATTCTTATTAAACACTGACACTTACACGAACCGATTTTATGATACGCTCTATTAGAAAGCGTGATTAAGGTTTCTTCTATAATACCCTATATTGCTGCATATTTCTGTTATATGATCTGATGGAACGCCTTAATTAGAGGCAAAAATTAATTTTAAATGTGTTTCTTTTCAAATGTTTGAGAAAAAATCTACATATGTCTAAATAAATGAAAATATTACGTAATGTGTTAAAAAAAAGTCAAACAGTTTAGTACAAGGTTTTCGCTAATAACAGTTTCTGTCAGCTGACAGTTTTTGGACAAATTGTCAGTAAAAGGATCCACTGCATTATTTGTGGCTTTAAACAAATGAGAGACACCTGCATATAAGTTTGTGTTTTTTAGAAGTTTGTTTTTAATAGAAAAATTGTATATACTTCTTTAGACTATTTGACAAATTATTGCCACTCAACGTAAAAGCAACGTGCGTATTCACCGTAGTCGTCAGCTTATTGTTGTTTACTATAAATGCTTACAAATAGTAGTAAGAACAAACGTTTATTCTTTTTCACAACCTGGCACGATACAAATTTTTGTTCACGCTTTGAATGGACCTAGTGTTGCTTCACAGAAAGTAGACTGCAATGCAGTATGTACCAATGTTACATATAGAGAAACTGGCGCTAGCTTACATGATTTTAATATAAAATATTACAGTACATCAATTCATTTTCAGAAAAATTACTTTATTTTAATTCATCAAGAAACAATGCTATCCATTACGAATTTCTTCTCACCAGTAAGCTAGTAGTTCTTTCTGAAACAATTTTCTTCACGATAATAGTCAGTGTCCCGTTTGTTTTACTTTCACAAATGTAATAAAGCCTTTTCAGCTCATTAAATTTGAGTTGGGACTGATGATATGTAGTTCGGGCTAAAATTTTACATCCTTACGTATTTAACCGGGGACCGCGGTAGCACCGTGGTTAAGGTGCTGTGCTACAAATCGGAAGGTCGCTGGTTCGATCCCAGCTGGTGTCAGTGGATTTTTCATTGATATAAAATCCTTCCGATCGCACTGTGGCCCTGGGGTACCAGGAACATTTCCTGGGGGTAAAGGCGGCCGGTGCGTAGGGCTGACAACCTTACCACCATCCTGTGCCGTTGTCATGTAATCTGGGAACCTTAATTTCCTGGAACCCTCTGGGCCTGTCCAGGCCTGTAATGGGACTGCTTTACGTATTTAACCATTTTCGTTTAGTGTTATTCATATTTCCAGACGAGATATTCAGTATTTAATATCATTTCAGGTACTTACACATTGATGAGTGTTTATTTAAGGAGAGGCGTTGACGCGTATGACAAATATGCCGTGTTACTAATAACACAACGTAAACTGAAAGTTAGACACAAGTAAGAACACATTCCGTCATTAGAAACAATTCGAGCCAGGTCATTCATCTCCCACAGTTCAATCTGTTTACGTAACAAACACGCTAATTTGTCCTCCAATCTTTTTTTTTGTGCTTTCAATTCGGTTATTTTGTAGGGCGTTTTTCACCCTTCCTTTCCACCCTCTGCTTATTCCATCCCTTGATTTCACTGCCCTAACAATTCTCTGTGATCTGTATAACTGTGAATTTTCTCGTTATATGATAACCGAAATTGTCTATTGCATTTATCGTCCGTGCGTACACACATATTTTCTTACTTGTTGATGCCTACAGTTTTTGTTCTTCTGTCACACAAACAGACTATTTCACAATTATACAAAATAAGTGACAAATTTCTATTACGTTTATATTGACTCGCACCAAAAAGGGAACCCATTTTTCTTTAAACAAACTTTTACTTAAAAAGTGAACCATGCGACTTGTAGTGCGTACGGTATTGTGTCTACAGCAACAAAAAAAAGTAATACGTGAAATTTTGTGTACTTCTTAGGATATTCTCGTAGTGAATTTGTGAATAGTGGATGTGTTGTGTCAATATTCACACTACACTTTGTGTATTCAAGTGTGACCACGAGGAAGAACCTTTCTATTTAAATAATATTAATTAAATAGTAATAATAATAATAATACAGCGAAATTATGTCTCCCAAAAAAGCTAGCATATAATAGGACATTTCTGTGTCTGTAGGGAAATTATTCTCGCTCAGACATTGCACTAAAATTCTGTATCGTTTAAGTGGGTGTTTTACACGCCTTCTCTGTTGGAACCCTTTTCTATACACTTGTAATAACTGGAACACTGCTTTTAGGATAAGGACTAAGAGAGTCTCTGTATTTGTTAAGTTTTTATCTGTTCTACATTCCTGAATATGAAGTTTTCCATCTGCGATAAATAATGTATGAAGAAATCCCCACTGTTATTCTGTATCAGATAAAAATGTGACGTTGCCAAGAAAATTAGGTTTGCCTTGTATAATTCATACATAATTGTAGTGACAGCTACTCATTTTCTTCTGTACGCCATATAGAAGTTCTGAACAAGAAATAGACGCTGTTAAGAGTACATAAAGAAAATATAGTGACATGGACGTATAGAAACAACCATGGAACCCAGATGGCTAAAACCTTTTGACTACATTGAAAAGAAGAAGCATATAAAATATTGCGGTTAAGAGGTCTTTATGAAGATACTGGTGACAGGAACGTAAAGTGAGGACTCTTTATTCATCAACATATTTGGAGTAACAGGAAGAAGAAATTCTGAAAAAGTAAAATACACAAACGACCAAGAAGATGACCATCTAACTTTAAATATTCAAGTCACCGCACTTTCTTGGTAACGATGCATTTTATTATTATATATATCAGCAGAATATAAACATTTAATGTCTAAACTGTAAACACAAGTTATGTAGCGATTGCGTTAGTAGACGCTTATTGAAAGTCTCAATGCCCCCATGAATATTTGTGTGTTCGCTCTGCATTAGACACAACTAACCGTAATACAACTTAGAAGAAAATGAACACCCATAAACACCAATTTATGTGTGCATGTTTTTCATATGTACGTATATCCGTGTTTTAAGTGTTGTGCATTTTCAGTGTTCAGTAATTTTCTAACTTTTAAATTATTAGATGGAACTGATATGAACCTTCTGTCATTTTCTGTATGGTCTTAGATTTAAGTACATTATATATTTTTAAAATATCTTATTTTAAATTAATGGTTCTCAAACTTTGTGGCTCTCGAACTCAAATTTAATACCTTTCAAACCGGCTCGTATCAAGTGAGGTTTCATATATCTTAGCTTGAAAGTTCGTGGCCCCAGTTCTCTTTAACATATCTCAAGACAAAACACTGCAATTTTCGGGTAAAATCTCTATATATAAAAAGACTCAAGGGTTAATTGATAAAAAAAAAGGCATACATTTCTCTCATTCCGGTTTTAGAGATGAGGGCAGTGTAAGAATTCTAGTAGCTTTTTGTAGTTAAAGCGTATGATTATCGCTCGTTACCTTCCTAGCTTACAGTAATTTTGTTAATGTTTTCTGTGGAAACGAATGTTGCGGCAAGTTTGGCAGGCGGACTATTTCGAAACATCTACCTTGCCCGATTAAAGCAATATTTCGTGTTTGTTTGAAAATTGCGGTTTATTAAATTTATGCTTACGTTAACTGATAACTGGAGGAGTGGTTACGACCAGGATTTTAAGGTTCCCCTACAAATATATGCTGACGGATAATTGTGTTAGGAATTCAATGGCTGTTTATTTTCGGGAACAAACGGATCTCACAAACACATTATGCCGGCTAAGTGCTGAGATATTGAACATTAAAGCAGACGTAATATATTGCTGCAGCTGCTCTTTAGAAAGATAAAAACCAAATGAGTAACACGTATTTAAAAATGTGTATACAGGAATTTGAAAACGGCATTTTTCGCTAATCAGAAGAAGTGGACATTATAAAGAATACAATGGTCACAAGGAATTGAATAGCATGTGATGCTGATCACGTTCACCCATTCAGTATTCTAGTACTGGTCCTTCAAGAAGCAGATTTTATCTTCCCGCATTCGAAAAGTGAACGTTGTGTTGCCCCTTGAGCGTATGGCAACTTCTACGACTTACTTGAGAAGCAAGTAGTCTACACATATTGCTGCAGGCACTACCTGTATTCCGTAGAGAAACATGTTCAGACTAGTAACCATAGTTATCCTAATTCTTTAAGGGGTTCCAGGTGACGATTTTAGAACCTTAAGAGACGAACCATCGATAAAATTATGTATGCCTTAAACAAAGATTCTGTTATGCTTCCATTATTGCACCAAATATTATTCAGGCCGAGACACTTTGTTTGAAGTTGCTAATTACACCAGTAGTATGGGGCTGCGACTTGTACTGTACGTACAGCTTAATCATTCATGGCACGTGTTCGTGAATTATCGGGTTTGAATCTCGGCCCAATGACCTGCGGTAACGATGAAGCGTTTTGTGGGTTTTCCTCAGTCTTTCTAAGAAATTGGCGGGATGAGAGCAAAGTTAGGCCACGACCTTTTCCTTTAACGTACGTTTCACCAAATTCCGCCGTTAAGCAGAGACGACTTCTGCTCACTTTTCGGGATATCTTTATTCAAAAATACCGACAGTGTCGTTAAATAAGACTTTAATATAACAATTAGAGCTAAACACATCGCACTGTGAGGATTTTGTTATATTAATTAGTAGGAAACCGTAAATTTGATTACGGCAGCTTGCTCTGTAATACAAATTTAATCGATACGCTAGATAAATATTGCACAGTGAAGTGAAACTATGGTAATGACAACAGTGTATACCACGATACACACACACACACACGTATGTCCATGCCACGTATAAGGATAAAGGAGGGTAGACCCAACTTAATAACAGCTCTTGTATGTGGTTTTCAATTTCATTTCAATAAACACTTCGTGAAAAGAGCTTACAATCCGCAAATAATCAGACGTGCACGTCAAATCTATGTGCGTTTCAAAGATATAGAGCAGTGCTGGCCTTAGCAAATGTGGGTCCCGAATGCGATCCTTGTGAGGGGAGGGGGGGGGGCTAATTTTTATTGTGCAGAACAAAAACAGGATTAACGTTTTGGTATTTCAACGTAAGTTTATATGAAAAATTGGAATGTTCCACTGCGTATTTTTCAAAATAATTAATGTGCAAAACCCTCATGACAGCGTGCCGCATTGTGTCAGATTGGTCCAGTCGGCTGAAGGAGTATGGAGTATGTATGGAGATACACTTCCCGCTCTTGCTCATATGTCTCATTACAGAGCTTTTTAGATGATATTTTTCTTCTGTATGAAAGAAGAACGTGAATAAAAATCTTCAACAAAAGGAGCGTAAAATTGAAATGTCTGAGTCCGTGTGATATCTGACGATAAAATCCTTTGTTAACTATGCATCATACACCCAATAATCTAACCCCACAAATGATAAAAAAATGACAGACTACTGAAGGGCCAGTCTCAATGGTACCAAACTCCATGCCATGGAAAATAAGAATAAAGACATACAATATAGACGTTTTCAAATAATATTAACTCTTATTCTGCTAACGTGGAGAATGTGGTGAGTTCCTAATAATGCCAGCAAACGGCAGATGGGATTTAATTCTTCGTTTAAAGGGTCAAGTAACTTTAAATCCAATCATTATACAACGCAGTGCTGTTCATGAATGTCAAAGTATTAGACCTGCTACGATGATAGTCTTCTAACGATTACATATTCTTTTTATAAATATTAGTAACAGCTGTGTATTCAGTTCGATGTTAATATCTGTACTGATTCCTCTCCTTCTTTAGACATTAAAATGATTAGGAGTGAAGAATTTTAGTCAGCGCAAAGCTCTTTCTTGGTTAGTAACTGCTACATGTTTTGGCTTTTTTTTTCTAAACTATCAGCATGCTCACTAAATGAATGGCGTTGTAATTAATTACAATTTTTCTTTATAAAACATTGTATAAGGCTTTGGATGGCTGAAAACAAAAGCCGAAACACGTAGTTTTTATTAGGTTATAAATAGAGTTGTTCTGACGATATCCTTACTGCTAATTATTTGATTATTTGATACTTTTATTTTTGAAATTTTAAATTGCCACATACTTTTAAAATTTTCATGTAATTTCTTTACATTCTTCATCTCCATCGGTCTGACATCTTGATACAACTCGGTTCTGATAGAGTGGATTTTAGTGATACTTGTAGGGGATCTGTCCAGGATTTTTTTTTATCAATTTTGACTTTGAGCTGGGTTATATGTCAAGGGAGCCGGGTTAGCTAGATCGGTTAAGAGAAAGGTGGTTAGGTGGAAGAACAAGATTTCGTTCCTGTCATTTTTTACGATTTTAATATTTCTATACGAAGTAAAAAAAACGCGTAATGTAGAGGCCACGCCCGACAGTCCGTCCAAAGTCCGTTCGCCCGTCCTTCTTTCCTCCTGTGACCTGAGATCAACGACTAAACAGAATGCCGGAATTTCATGAGATTTTGTATGAGATCTCTTCCGTAACTTTGCCGGGGAAGCGTGAGTTTCGTGACAGATTTTACTGCAGGGCAAAAATAACATTTTTGACTGTGCTTTCAATATTCCTCGAAATTAAATGACATATGAGACCAACTAGATGCAACATTTAAGATTTATTAATAACCCATTAGCTCCACATGTTTCGGGCATCATTATGCCCATCTTCAGGAGCGCTAGACCGTATATTACTGCACATGGTTTTCAGCAATTGACGTGCTGGCTGGTGTCTTGGGTAGCCGGGAAGCGGGGCGTGTGCAGTGTCTAGAGGACGTTATTCGACTGATTCGAATAACGTCCTCTACACATTGCACACGGCCAGCTTCCCGGCTCCCCAAGACACCAGCTAACACAAAAAGTGCTGAAAACCATGTGCAGTAATATACAGTCTAGCGCTCCTGAAGATGGGCATAATGATGCCCGAAACATGTGGAGCTAATGGGTTATTAATAAATATTAAATGTTGCATCTAGTTGGTCTCACATATCATTTCACTTTAAGGATGCACGGTCACACGAATATCAAAATTCCTGGAAATATTTGAATGAAATTCCATATAGGAGATTAAGGACATAATCGAAACTTTACCCTACTTTCATCTAATTTGGAAAAAAAAAAACAATCGAAGCAGAAGTTGTCCAGAATGTTGCTGATGTATTAGAAGTTTCGCGAAATTTGACGCAGTGAAAGCCTTGCTTTTGCTCAAGGGCATAAAAGCTTTGCTGTCCGTAATTTCGACCTTTACTGTACGCTTTGGGTAAAATTCGGTGTAAGGATCTGAACTTAGTGCTGTTAAGCAGTACGACTTTCATGAAGGTAAGCCCATTGTAGGCCATACTATTCTTATGGGCGTTAATGAAATCACATACACGCATACGTATCGAAACCGTACGATCTGTTGAAAGTAGGGAGCACTTTGGTAAACTGTGCACTGCGTCACAGAATACAAAATTTGCTGTCTCAGCTTCTCTTCATCGCCACGTCCAGAATGATGCCGAAGTCTAGAGGGAGTGGTGAATCGAAGTGACCATAATTTGAAGCTGGTCATTTCTATTCACCCCGTGTCTAGACTGTATGAGCCTCTTTTCTGACGCCCTGGATGTAGACTAGCGCATATGCTAAGAGCTGTTCTATCTTTACGTAAACAATTCGGAGTGTCAGTAGATAACATTTAAAGCGTCTGTATCACTGCTTTCAACTTCCGTAGATCTGTCGTGCTTTCATTTTTGATTACGTCATATCCTGTTAAGGTAAGCCTGCAAATTGCCTGCTACCATTACCTACTCTCAAGTCATTTAATGTACCAAAAAACTTAATTGTCCGTAAAATAAGTGGCGCCATATTCTCTCACACTTCGGGAGCTCGAACAACCATAAAGCTATATTATTGACTGTAGAAGTTAAAATTTCAAGCAGTTGGGGAACATTTTGTGAAGTGAAAATATTACCAAATTTCATGAAAATGTGTGAGTTGGCTCGAAATTTATCGTCTTGGGCAGACATGCCGAAGACAAGCCGGACGTCGTAACAAACTTTGCCTCAAAAACAAAACATGCTGAAGTTATCCAAGTTTGAGAACCAGTAACATGTGATGAGCTTAAGCAGTTGTCTGTTTCTGTTATGTGATTATGTCAAAATGTGCTTCAATGTTAAAGTTTTGTAGGCATTTACAAAAGTACAACTGTTAAGTGTTGTCATGTTTCTACACGCGTAGCAACTGAAGTCACTGTAGCAATAATATATATACAGCCTGCAACTACCCACTGAAATGCAATAACAGTATTTTGCACATAATTGTACTCCTGTTTGCTAACAACAAGCAGGCTTAGTCATTTAGTGCTGTAATAAATGTTAATAGATCCCGCATCAATGCATTTTATATATATATATACATATATATTTCATACACGCCATAAATCCATGACCCAACATTCACCCCCTGTGGTTTCGTAAGCAGGTATAATTGTAAAGGTAAAGCAGTCCCGTTACAGGCCCGGAGTGGCCCAGAGGGTTCCAGCAAGTTAAGGTTCCCAGATTACGTGACAACGGCACAGGATGGTGGTAAGGTTGTCAGCCTTACGCATCGGCCGCCTTTACCTCCAGGAAATACTCCTGGTACTCATTTCTGTCAGAGGCTGAGTCGACCCCAGGGCCATATCGAAAGGATTTTATATCAATGAAAAGTCCACTGACACCAGCTGGGATCGAACCAGCGACCTTCCGATTTGTAGCACAGCACCTTAACCACTGTGCTACCGCGGTCCCCAGGTATAATTGTGATATATTTAAATGTCGACTTTTATTTTAAAGTTTCAGGCGAGCATTATGATTAAAAATAAAGCTGCTATATAGAGGCTCTCTCTGTCCATGTGAGACCTCAGTAAATATAAGTAACAAGCAAAGACGTCACATAATTTAAAAGATGTCTAAAATGGCGTAGAAATACCAGGCTATTTACGTGAAGACGGTAACACGTGGTATCGGTTAGCTCAAACGTAACTCATGTTTATCAACTGAATATTTAAAACCCGAAAAATATTTTTAATATGATTTGTGTAGGAATGTAAACAAGCATTCATGTCCAATACATTTTTTCTTTGCCATGCGACTTTTAAGATAAGCGAACAGATTTTTTTCGTTATGTCATATCTGAACTTACATTTGGTAAACTAGCAAGTAGGTTTGAAGTCAATAACACAACTATTGTTTAATTGGATGTTATATTCTAGTTCAAAAGACTACACAAGATTATTTTTATAAATAATCTCAAGCGTGTCGAATGACAAAGACCTGATGGTGGCCACTACCGACCGAAACATGTAGTCTTTTGACCTAGAATATAACATCTAATTAAACAATAGTTGTGTTATTGGCTTCACACCTACTTGCTAGTTTATACTACACAATGGAGATGGCACAATTCAGAGTTATATTGGTAATGTTTTTATTGGATATTCTTGTATATACTTACCGAAATTTACTTCTAACATTCTGACCGTCCGTCTGTCTATCTGTCTGTCTGTCTATGTCCTAATAAGAAAGTAAAGCAAACCTTTTACAGGCCGGGACAGGCCTTAAAAGTTCCAGGAAGTTGAGACTCCCAGATCTTAAGACAATCGACACATGAAAGCCACCTTTACCCACCCAGGAAATATTTCTGTTAGAAGCTGAGTCGATCCCGGAGCTAGAATGCGGCCGAAAGAATTATGTCAATGGCAAATACTAATGACGCCATCGGGAATCAAATCCGCTCCCTTCCGGCTGGTAGCGCAGTGCCGTAACTAACTGTGCTACCGCGTGCCCCGACAAAAGATGATTTTTTGACTTTTAAAACATAGTCTTTGCCTTCACTCATCGCCGTATTGACCCCAGTTTATGGGTTCTGCCACCAGTCATCGTCCTTCCAAATTAAATGCTTATGGCTTCAAGTTAGGATCATAGACGAAAACTCAGAAATTCGGAAAAAGACTGGGGAAAACCTTTACAAAAAGAACTGCACCCTAAAGTAATTGAACGGCACCTTAACTGCATGGCGCATCATCAGATTGTGGGTGGAGGTTAAAATAAGCTGCTGGCAGTACAGTGTGGTACTACAAATTAGGGGTTGTGCGGGGAGCTAAGTTGTAATATTACAGAGGGCTTCGGAATATAACGGCTAGCCGAGGATAGGGATTAGTGGTGACCTGTTGTGAAAATGACGATAAAGGGATTGTTAGCTTGTAAAGGAAGACTTTGCCCCATAGACTGTTAACGAGCGGTTCGCTTCATTCTGTATTTGATTGCTTGGATGGTTCGTTAATTATTGACTTATTTGGTTGATTGATCGTTTAGTTATTTGGTCGATTGGTTCTTTTGTTAGAAGGTGTAGGCCATGATAGCATACGCCATGCTACGTATTGTATTATTTGTTCAAATAACATGGAGTTTAGACACATTCATATTTTATTTTATGTATTTTATATTGAATTTATCAAGGTTTTCATTCGTTTGTTCCATTGAAAAGAAATTTCCTTCAGACAGAGTGATAGATGTCTATTTTAAGTGACTGTATTCTAACTCTATTCCAAGGACGGAAGAAAAACAGAAAAATTCCATGCCCTTGGCGAAATTGTAATAGACCGCTCACCGAGTACTTTGTCCTTCGCGTAAAGCGGCCGAAACATACAGAAGACCACCCGACCACTCACCTCCATCTGTCGCCGGCATGAGGGGAGTCAAACTTCTACTCTCCCGTATGGTTGACAGCGCGCACATCGACAGCTTTAGGTTGACCGTTACCAACAACATTCAAACACACTCATTATCATTTTTTTTTTAAATTTTAATACATGAACCGTGCATCCTTTTTTATTTTGTACTACGACCAACAAATGCACAATTAATTCACAAATTATCACACTCCTACATGTTTCGACACTATCGTGTCATCCTCAGGGAGCTTGTAATCAATACCTTGCCAAGTTACACAAGTGTTTCAAATGCAACTTGTGTAACTTGGCAAGGTATTGATTCCGAAGTCCCTGAGGATGACACTATAGTGTCGAAACATGTAAGAGTGTGATAATTTGTGAGTTAATTGTGCGTTTGTTGGTCATAGTACAAAATAAAGAAAGGAAAAAAGAGGCTTATTATTCTTTAAAGAACACCGAATTCTCCGCACAATATATTTCAGGCCCACTATGTGAATTTGATAACATTTATCTATAATACCAAAACGAAGCTCTCACACTTGTAAAGTTCTGATCTGGCAGGTCGTGATTTTTATTATGATAATGTTCGAAATAACGTGACGTCGACACTCACCTCGGATTGTTGACATCTACCAAACAAAGTTGAGAGCGTTCGAAATCCTATAAAAACTTGTATAATAACTTAAGGACAGTGATTCTAACCTGACCTCAACCTACACTGATACGCGTCGCTATGATGTTGCCCTCATTTGTCGCAGTTGATAATTAAGCCTATATTTCTGTATGTAATGACAGTCTATGAAAGCTGCGTAAGTTTTCATTCTTTCACCGAGGATCTTACTAAAATCTTAGTCTTCTGAGTTATTACAACCCACATGAAAAACAGCTTGCTCCGACTGTCGTTTTAGTTTACATAAACTTTAATATATCTGGAATTTTCTCCGTTTAACTTTGTATATATCAACAATCAGTCGTGTTTGACATTCTGAGGGCCGTGCATCGTGATATATTCGTATAATAGAAGTCAACAAGATGCATTATTTTTCAACTTTATTTTGATACACAACTCTACATGTTTCGGACAGACTTACTGTCCATCATCAGGAGTCTTGATACTGTATTGACAGCAACTGGTATTTGTCATACTA
>Ga0131853_10010972_pt1 | contig 16566 bp, 14 predicted proteins | sample TergutLab28metaG_FD_92764 | JGI IMG/M metagenome (GOLD analysis project Ga0131853, IMG submission 92764) | Labiotermes labralis P1 segment gut microbial communities from Petit-Saut dam, French Guiana - Lab288 P1 (version 2) (version 2) | ecosystem: Host-associated > Arthropoda: Insects >...
CAGCCGACCCGAACCCGCCCGACACCGGCTCGCCCCAGGCGAAGCTGTTCGAAGACGGCCCGCCGAAGGCAAGCGACCTGGAGAAGTACGCCCGGGACCAGGGCTGGACACGGAGCCAGACCCCGGACGGGCCGGTTAAATACACTGACGACAACGGCGTCGTCCGCATGACAATCAAGAAGGGCTCCCCGCGGGCGCCGGGCAGCGGGGACCCGCACGTGGAGATACGGAACGGCGACGGCGTCCGGACCGACCCCTACGGGAACCCGGTCACCCGCAAGAGCCCCGGCAACCACACACCGATCACCTGGGACCTGGGATGACGACGAGCTACGAAACCCTGCCGGGCCTGGCCGGCGTCTACCTCGAGGACAGCTACGTCCTGGCCATCGACGAAGGCCCGCACTCGCTCGCCTTCCGGCTCGAAGCCGTCCTGACCCCCGATCATCCCCTGTACCGCGACCCGCGCCCGGGCGAGCAGTACTGCTACGTCAACGCGACGCTCACGTTCAGCCCGGCCAGCCAGGTCGAATGGATCAGCCGCACCGGCACCAGCTACCGCGACGCCGACGACGAGGAAGACCAGGGCAACATCGACTACCTCAACCCCGAGCCCGGCGCCTACCACCTCGGCGGCGACTGGGGCGAGATACGCGTACGGTCACCGCACTCGCCGACGTTCCAGGTCCTGCAGGACGCCTGATCTCCCACGGGCCGGGCCCACTCGCACGCTTGGAACAGCGCTTCGGAAAGGTGCTTTACCTGGTGGGGCGGGTGGGGCTCGAACCCACGACCGAGGGATTATGAGTCCCTTGCTCTGACCGGCTGAGCTACCGCCCCGGATCAGCGCAAGATTACCGTACTCGCCGGTTGTCGGGGCCGGGCAGAGCCCGCCTCGCTCAGGCAGCCAGGCGGTGAATACTGAAAGTATTCACTTGGTTACCCTTGAATCATGGGGGCATTCTCGAAAGCGGTTGCGCTGGCCGTTCTGACCGGGTCACTGGCCGGGCTCTCCGCCGGATGCGGCTCGCCCCGCCAGGCCACGGAGCAGAACACGGTCGCGCCGACCGCGTCGCCGCCGGAGCACAGGGTCGGCGACACGGTCACGGTCTCTGAGGGCGGCAGGCGGTATAACGTGACCCTGGTCAGCGTCGTCGACCCGGCCCGGACCGCGAGTGAGTACGCGTCCCCGGCCGCGGGCCACCGCCTGGTGGCCGCGCAGTTCCGGGTGACCGCGCAGACCGCCGTGGACGAGAACTCGAACGCCAGCGCCACCATGGTCGGATCGGATGAGCAGGTATACACGCCCGCGCTGGAAGAGGTGGCGGAGGGCACCAATTTCGCGCACGGCAGCGTCCGGCTTCAGCCGGGCACCAGCCTCGTCGGCTGGGTCCCGTTCAGCGTCCCCGGCCAGGCGCGGGCGGCCCGGGTGCGGTGGAATCCCGGGGCCGGCCGCAGCGCCCGCGGTGCCGAGTGGACCGTGAACACCACGACTCCCCCGTCGCCGGGACCTTCTCCGGCCGGCACGCCCACGGGCCAGGGCCCGTCCCCGGCCGCCTCCCCCACCGCCGCGGCGCCGGTCACCGATCCGGAGGCCACCGTCATCGGGTACTTCGACGCCATCAACAACCGCGATTTCCGGAGGGCCTGGGAACTCGGGGGCAAGAACACGGCCTCGTCCTACTCCAGCTTCGCCGACGGGTTCGCGACGACGGAATGGGCGGGCGCGGAGATCCTGGACCTGTCCGGCGACCCCGGCGGCGGAGTGGTCACCGCCCGGCTCACCACCCTGGAGACGGACGGCACCTCGAAGGTCTTCCAGGGCGAGTACACGGTCCGGAACGGTGTCATCAGCGACTTCCGGGTCCACCGGGTCAGCTGAGGTCGTGTTCGGCCTTGAGCCTCATCAGCTGCCGCAGGGCGGCATCGCGGCGGGCCACGAGGTCCGCGGTGCCGGTGTCCCCGAGTTCGGAGTCCATTCCGGCGGCGATCTTGTCCTTGAGCTCGGGGGTCCACTCGGGCTGCTCCAGCGTGTCCCACCATTCCACCATGGGCGGGCCGAGGTGCTCCATCACGTGCCGGAGGCCGCCGGGGCCGCCGGAGACGTGCTGGGTCGCGAACGGCCCCAGCAGCGACCACCGCAGGCCCGGGCCGTCGGCGATCGCGGTGTCGATGTCGGCGACCGACGCGACGCCCCGGTCGACCAGGGAGTACGCCTCGCGCCACAGGGCGGCCTGCAGCCGGTTGGCGACGTGGCCGGGGACTTCCTGGCGGATCCGGATGGGCTTCTTGCCGAGGGCGCGCAGGGTGGTCATGGCCGCCTCGATCGCCTCCTCGGAGGTCTGCCGCCCGCCGACGACCTCGACCAGGGGAACCAGGTGCGGCGGGTTGAACGGGTGCGTGACGAGGACCCGTTCCGGATGACGGGCGCAGGCGCCGGCGAACGTCGTCGGCATCAGGCCGGACGAACTGCTGGCCAGCAGCACCTCCGGGCCGGCCGCGGCGTCCAGGGCCGCGAAGATCTCGCGTTTGGTCTCCAGCCGTTCCGGCCCGTTCTCCAGCACCAGGTCGGCGGCCGCCGCGGTTTCGGCGAGGCTGCCCGCGAAGCGCAGCCGGCCGTCCGGCGCGTCGCCGCCCAGCAGGATGGCGGCCTGGGACCGCAGCCGCTCCTCGGCGCCGTCGGCCGGGTCCCACGCCATGACGTCGAGGCCCCGGCTGAGGCCGAGCGCCGCCCAGCTCACGCCGATGGCGCCGGTGCCGACGATCCCGAGGGTGCGGACGGACTCTCCTGTGATCATGCCTTCGCCTTCCTACCGGGGGTCGTCGGTCACCTTGGGGGCCCGGCCGGACAGGAAGTTCTGCATCCGGCCTTTCGCGTCGTCGGTCGCCTGGGTGATCCCGGCCATCAGCGACTCCATCATGAAGCCTTCCCGGGGGTTGGCCTGGGCGATGCGGGGCAGGGCCTGCACGATGGCGTAGTTGCTCTGCGGCGCGTTCCCGGCGATCCGGCGGGCCAGGTCGAGTGCCGTCTTCCGGCCGGTCCCGGCGGGCACGACGTACTGGCTCAGGCCGATCGCCTGGCCCTCGGCCGCCTCGTAGCGGCGGCCGGTCAGCATCATGTCGATCATCCGGTGCGTGCCGATGAGCCGCGGGACGCGCACGGAGGCGCCGCCGCCGACGAAGATGCCGCGCTGCCCCTCCGGAAGGGCGTAGAAGGCGGATTCCTCGGCGACCCGGATGTGCGCGGCGGCGGCCAGCTCAAGGCCCCCGCCGACGACCGCTCCCTTGAGCGCGGCCACCACCGGGACCCGGCCGAACTCGATCTGCTCGAAGACCCGGTGCCATCTCCGGGAGTGCTCGAGCCCGGAGATGGCGTCCCGGCCGGTCATCTCGTTGAGGTCGAGCCCGGCGCAGAAGTGATCGCCGTCGGCCTCGATGATGACCGCTTTCACCTCCGGGTCGAGGTGGTCCAGGAACGACCCGATGCCACCGACCATCTCGTCGGTCAGCGCGTTGCGCTTGGCCGGGCGGGCGAGGGCGAGCACCGCGACCTGGTCGATGCGCTCGGCGCGCAGGACATCAGGCAGCGCGCCGAATGGCTGGCCGGAGGGCATGGTCCACTCCCTTTCAATATCAGGAATCCTGATATTTTAATGCGCCAGCCGCCGGCCGGGCCCGGCAGGCCGGCCCACGGGGAGGGCCGCCTGGCCAGCGCCCCGCGTCAGCCGGTGTTGCCGACGGCGGCGGACGCGGGGCCGCCGGAGCCCTGGGCCAGCGGGATGTGGGCCGCGACCACCGCGGAGCGGCCGGCCCGGACCACGGACAGGGCTTCCTTCAGCACGGCGGGGAGTTCCGCCGGGTCGGACACGGTGCGGCCGTAGCCCGCTCCGGCCGCGACGGCCACCCCGGGCAGGTCGGCCTCCGGCTCGAACGACACGTGGAAGTCGTCGCCGGCGGCGGCCGCCCCGGACGGATGCACGCCGAGCGTGGACTGCTTGGGCGCCTTCCAGCCCCGGTTGTCGTAGATCACGGTGAGGGTGGGCGCGTCGTAGCGGCGCGATACCCAGTGCGCGGACGCCGGCACGCTGAACAGGAAAGTCCCGTCCCCGACCAGTGAAACCACGATCCGTTCGGGTGATGCGAGCTTGGCTCCGATCGCGCCGCCGCCCGACCATCCGAGCGATCCGCCGCCCGACCCGATGAGGGCGCCCGGCTGGTTGACCCGCAGGTGCTCGGCCACGACCTGGAAGTTCGTGACCGCCTCGGTCAGCACCAGCGCGTCCTCGCCGTCCAGCAGTTCGCGGACGCACGCGGTCAGGTACTGCGGTGTGATCTGGCCGCCGTCCGGCTGCTCCAGCCGGGACCGGGCGGCCAGCGCGTCGGCGTGGGCGGCGGTCAGAGCCGCCCGCCGCTCCTCGATCAGGTCCCGGTCACAATCAATACGCCGAACGGACTGGCCGATCTGCCCCAGCGCCACCTTCCCGCTGGCCGCCGCGATCCGGCGGGCCGGCACGTCCCACAGCGTCATCGACGCCTTCAGCGGGTCGGTATCGACCACGTAGATCGCGGCGTCCGGGGACGGGCCGTTGTTCGCCGGGATGTAGGGGATATCGCTGTCGACGATCAGGATGACGTCGGCCTCGGCCAGCACCGGGTTCTGCTGGCGGGTGGTGAACTGCCAGCCCGCGTGCATCGGGTGGTCGGCCGGGAAGTTCATCTTGAACGCGGCCGATTCCAGGACCGGGATGGCCAGGAGGTCGGCCAGCGCGACCAGTGCGGGGACGGCCCCGGGGTCGCGGCCGAGGTGGCCGGTGATGATCAGGGGATGCTCGGCCGCGGCGAGGGCGGCCGCGATCTCGTCGGCGACCTCGTGGGTGAGGGCGGCGGGCTCGACCGGCCGATACCTGTTGCTGTTATCAGAATTTGCCGGGTCGGCGGGGTCGAGGGGCTCCTCCATCGCCTCGCGCGGGCCGACCAGGTACACCGGGCCCTTGGGCTCGCTGTCGGCGATCTGAAGGGCCCGGCGGACCAGCTGCTTGACGTTGCATCCGGAGCGGATCTCATTGTCGTACTTGACGTAGCCCCGCATGATGCCGCGCTGGTCGCGCACGTCCTGCACCCAGTGGATGAACTCGTTGCGCCCGCCGGGCAGCTCGCCCCGCATCGTGACCGGCGCCGCGCCCGCGAACACCAGGACCGGCGCCCGGCCGCGCATCGCGTTGCCGATGGCCCCGCCCAGGTTCTGGGTGCCGGCGTCGACGTGGACCAGCACCGCGGCCGGGCTCCCGCTGACCAGCGCGCAGGCGTGCGCCGCGCTCATGGCGACAATCTCGTGCGGGCACACGATGAGCTCGGGCAGTTCGCCGGAACGGCCCTCGGCCCTCGCCCGGGCCAGGGCCTCGATCAGGCCCGGATGATCGCTGCCGAGGTTGGCGAACACGTATCTCACACCGGCCTCGGACAGGGCCTCCAGAAAGGCCGTGCTCGTCGTGTAGTACCGCTCGCTCACGTCCGGGCCTCCTTTTTTCGTGGAAAATCGCTAATGATCATTAGACGCCCGGGATGTCATAATCGCCACTATGAGGGCTCACGTGCCCCGGTGGGCGCAGGGATTGATAGGCGTTATCGCGTTTATCATTCTCGCGCAGCTCATCGGCCTCGCCATTCCGGCCGCCGTCCTGCCCCGGATATCGACGATTCTCTCCGAAGCCGCCCGGCTCGCGGGCGACGGCCGGTTCCTGGCCGACCTGGCCGCCACCGTGGAGTCCTGGATACTGGGGCTGCTGATCGCGACGGTGATCGCGGTGCCGCTCGGGCTCGTCCTGGGCAGCCTGCCCGGCATCCGCTTCGCCACCCGGGCCCTGGTGGAGTTCCTCCGCCCGGTGCCGTCGGTCGCCCTCATCACGCTGGTCAGCCTGGTGGTCGGCTCCGGCCTGAAGATGACGCTGATCCTCATCGCCTACGGCTGCGCCTGGCCCATCCTCTACAACACGATGGCCGGGCTGGACGACGTGGACCCGGTGGCGGCCGAGACGCTGCGATCGTTCGGGTTCTCCCGCGTGTCGGTTCTGTGGTTCGTGTCGCTGCGCAGCGCGGCGCCGTTCATCGCCACCGGCATCCGGATCGCCTCGGCGGTGGCGCTCATCCTGAGCATCGGCGCCGGCTACATCGTCGGACGGCTCAACGGTTCCGGGATCGGGGCGTTCATCGCGGACGCCAGTTCCGGGACCGCCAACATGCCGCAGATCCTGGCCGCGACCCTGTGGGCCGGAGTCCTCGGGGTGGTGCTGAACCTGGCGCTGCTCGGGCTGGAACGGCTGGCGCTGCCGTGGCACCACGCGAGCCTGGACGCGACGGACGCGACGCCGCAGCCGGGGACGGCCGTGGCGGTGGGACTGTGACCCCCGTCCTGCGCCGGCTGCGCTGGACCCGGCAGTGGCTGGTGCTCGCGGCGGCCGTGTACCTGTGGCAGCTGTGGGCTTCGTCGCGGCAGAGCCCGTTCTTCCCGCCGCCGTCGGCCATCTTCGCCCAGATGCACCAGCGGTGGTTCTCCGGGCCGGCCGCGCACCTGTTCCTGAGCGCGGACGGGACCGGCAACGTGGTGCCCTCGGTCGAGCGCGTCCTGATCGGCCTGGCCATCAGCATCGTCGTCGCGGTCCCGCTCGGCCTCGCCGTGGGCCGCGTCCCGGCGCTCGCCGGGTACCTGGACCCGCTGCTCCAGTTCGCCCGGGCCATCCCGGTGGTGACCGCCGCCCCCGTGTTCCTCGCCCTCTTCAAGCTGGGTACCCAGATGGAGGTGGCCACGATCGTCTCCGGCACGATCTGGCCCCTGCTGCTCAACACCATCGACGGCGCCCGCACGGTGCCCGCCCTGCAACTGGAGACGGCGGCGGCGTTCCGGTTGTCGGCGCGCGACCGGCTGACCAGGGTGATCATCCCCTCCGCCCTGCCCAAGATCCTCACCGGCCTGCGGCTGTCGGTGTCCCTGTCTCTCATCCTCATGGTCTTCTCGGAACTGGTCGGGAGCAGCGACGGCCTCGGCTACGAGATGACCAACGCCAGCAACTCCTTCGACCTGCCCACGGTCTGGGCCGTGGTGGTCCTGCTCGGCATCGCCGGGTACGTGCTGAACGCGATCCTCTACGGCGTGGAACGGAGCCTGCTCCGATGGCACCGGGGCGCCCGATTGTCTTCTTCCTGACTGGAGCAACGTGCTTGAGATAACCGGCCTCACGCGGTCCTACGGCCAGGGCCCCGCCGCCCGTCTCGCCGTCGACGACGTGACCCTGTCGGTCGCCGACGGCGAGATCGTGTCCATCGTCGGCCCGTCGGGCTGCGGCAAGTCGACGCTGCTGCGCTGCGTGGCCGGCCTGCTCTCGCCCGGAGCCGGGCAGGTGGTGCTCAACGGGGCGCCGGTCGCCGGGGTGCCCGAGGGGCTCGCCGTCGTGTTCCAGGACTACAGCCGGTCCCTGTACCCGTGGCTGAGCGTGCGGGACAACGTGGCGCTGCCGCTGCGCCGGGGCACTCGCTCGCGTTCGGAGCGGCGCTCGCGGGCCCTGGCCGCGCTGGAGTCGGTCGGGCTCCCCGACGTCGCGGGCCGGTACCCGTGGCAGCTGTCCGGCGGCATGCAGCAGCGGGTGGCCATCGCCCGCGCGCTGGCCTGTGACCCGGTGCTGCTGCTCATGGACGAGCCGTTCGGGTCGGTCGACGCCCAGACCCGGGAGGACCTGGAGGACCTGGTCCTTCGCGTGCGGGACGAGTCGGGCATCACCATCCTGCTGGTCACCCACGACATCGACGAGAGCGTCTACACCGGTGACCGGGTCGTGGTGCTGACCCCGGGTCCGGGGCGGGTCCGGGCCGAGGTCAGGGTGTCCCTGCCCTCGCCCCGGGACCAGATCGGCACCCGGGAACTGCCCGAGTTCGCCCGCCTGCGGGGCGAGGTCAGCCGCCTGGTCCGGGGCCGGGACGCGGACCAGGCGGCTTCGGCTTCGGCTTCGGCTGAAGCTGAATCGCCGGAGTCCGCTACGGGGTCATCATCGAGCTGACGTCCAGTTTCTTGGTCAGCAGGCCGCCGGACCGCATCAGGCTGGCCACCTGGTTCAGGGCGGCGGGCGACAGCGTCGCGGGGTAGGTGTTCAGCTTCAGGGCCTTCGCCGCTCCGGGCGTGACTTTGGTGTAGGTCGGCAGGATCTTCCGCACCGCGGAGGGATCGCTGTCGGCCAGGGCCTGCGCCTTGTCCAGGGCCTTGGCGAACGCCTTGGCCGTGCGGGGGTACTGCTGAGCCCAGGATGCCGTGGCGAAGTACCCCGACAGCGGGAAGCCGGCGGTGGGCCCGGCGCACTGGGAGACGACGGGCCGGGCCCCGTCCTGCTGCTCGGAGCCGGTGATGAACGGCTCGATGGCGCTGATCGCGTCGACCCGGTGCGCCTTCAGGGCGGCCACCATGTCCGGGAACGGGACTTCCACGTACTGAACCGACGACGGGTTGACCCCGTCCTTCTTCAGCACCGTGTTCAGGGTGAGGGTCTGGACGTTGTCGGTCAGGTTGACCGCGACCTTCTTGCCCGCCAGGCCGGCCGGCTTCTTGATGCCGCTGCCGGGCAGGGCCATCACGTCGAAGGTGCCGGACTGGCAGTGCGTCCCGTCCGCCAGCACCTTGAACTTGACCACGCCCTTGGACTCGGCCTGGAAGAACGAGACGTAGTTGGCGCCGGCGATGACGTCGACCGAGCCCCGGAGCATGTCCGGGATGGCCTGGGTGGACTGCGCCACCGGCACGGCCGTCACGTCCAGGCCGGCCTGCTTGAAGTAGCCGTCCTTGATCGCGATGTAGAGGGGAGCATCGTCGGCGACCGCGAGCGCCCCCACCGTGAGATGCGTCTTCTCAAGCCCGCCGGAACCGGAAGAGCTGGCCGTGTTACCGGAAACACCACAGCCCGCGCTGGCCGCTATGGCCAGCGCGGTCACGACCAGGCCACTGAACCGCCTTGTCCAGAAATATCCCATAGTCCCGGAGTATGTCACACATCACATCAATGATTAATGACACGACAGGTCCCGGAACGGCCAGCCACCCACTGGCCCGTCCCGTCCGGGAGGCCTAGTACCGGCCGGCCGTCTGCATCGTCATCGCGTGCTCGACCAGGGTCACCAGGGTGGCCTTGGTCGACTCCCGGTTCCGGGCGTCACACGGGATGATCGGGACGTTCTGCGAGATCGCGAGGGCCTCGCGCACGTCGTTGGACCGGTGCGGGAAGCTCCCGTGGAAGCCGTTGATGCCGATGACGAACGGCAGCCCGCTCGCCTCGAAGTAGTCCACGGCCGGGAACGAGTCGGCGAGCCGGCGGGTGTCGACGAGCACGACCGCGCCGATGGCGCCCTGGATCAGGTCGTCCCACATGAACCAGAACCGGTGCTGTCCGGGCGTGCCGAACATGTACAGCACCAGGTCCTTCTCGAGCGTGATACGCCCGAAGTCCATGGCGACGGTCGTCGTCTGCTTGTCCGGGACGGCCGAGAGGTCGTCCACGTCCGAGGAGGCCACCGTCATGACGGCCTCGGTGGTCAGCGGCGTGATCTCCGAGACCGATCCTACGAAGGTCGTCTTGCCCACACCGAATCCACCGGCGACGACGATCTTCACGGAGGTCATCGCCGAAGCATCTCCGCCGCCCTGGGGCTGGGCAACGCTAGATCTTACGGAGTCCACTAAGTACCCTTTCGAGCAAGTTCATGTCGGGGCGCTCTTCCGAGTCTTCCCGCTGGTGGACGCGGACGAGTCCGTCCGCGCTCATGTCCGCCACCAGGATCCGCGCCACACCGAGGGGCATGTGCAGCACGGCCGAGATCTCGGCCACGGATCGCCAGTCCACGCAGAACCGGAGAATCTCCTGGCATTCCGGTGCCAGTACGGCCATGTCCCGCGGGTCATGCGCGGTCGAGGTGACGAGCGCTTCGAGCGGGAGCTTGTACCGCGGCTGCGTACGACCGCCGGTGACCGTGTACGGCCTTACCAGGCGGGTAGACGAGCTGCTCTCCTGCTGCTGGACTGGCATCGGGCCGGACGGCATTCGCAGCCGGTCCTGCGGCCCGCTGTCAGCCCACTGTTGGCCTCCCCGGCCTGGTCCCTGCTGCCAGGGCGGCGGGGGAGCGCCGCGGTCCTCACCGCGGCCCGGGCCCGCCACCACGTCCCCCGACGCTATCTTCAGCGTTCATCATCGTCTCATATCTCCTGGCATCGCACCTTGCATGACTCCGCCGCCCCCACCGCGCATGGCCGGAGTCAGCACCCGGCCCGCGCGCTCGACGAGCAGGGTCATTTCGTAGGCGACGAGTCCCAGGTCGCAGGTCGAGGCCGCGAGGGTGGCGAGGCTGGCGCCGTTGCTGATCGCCATGATGACCAGCACGCCGCGCTGCATTTCCACCACGGTCTGAACGACCGCGCCGCCCTCGAAGACCCGGGACGCGCCCTGGGTGAGGCTGGTAAGGCCCGACGTCACCGCGGCCAGCTGGTCCGCGCGCTCCTGCGGGAAGCCCGCCGAGAACGCGAGCGGGAGGCCGTCGGACGAAACGACGACCGCGTGCGCCACGTCCGGCACCCGCTCCACGAAGTTCGTGATCAGCCAGCTGAGGTCCTGCGCCGGGCGCCCTGGCGTGCTCACCTGCGCTCCTCTCCTCGCCCGCGGTCGCAGGCTCCTTCGAGTGTTCTGCTCAGACGTTCGTGATGTCTGTCCCTGGGTCTCATCCCTTTATGGCTCCTCGCTCTGGGGTGCCGCAGCACGTGCATCGCGCACGCCGCGCTGGAAGCTCGACATCCGGTTACGTATCTGCTCCGCGGACCGGGCAGGCGGCGGCGGAGGAGGCGGAGGTGCCGCCCCGTCCCCGCCGACCGATCCGGGCACGAGGTTAGCGCGTGGCTTGCGTTTCGGCAGCCCGACCTCGGTCGTTTCGTCCGCGTTCGGGGCGGCGGCCACCTGCGCGGCCTGCCAGCCCTGGTCGGCCACCGCGCCCCAGTTGCCGCCCTCGCCGTCGTCCGAGGCGGCCCGGAACCAGTCCGTCTCCAGCGAGTCGAAGATCGGCAGGCGGGGCTCGTTGCCGGGGCCGACCGACGGCGGCACCGAGACCGAGCTTCCGTCCGAGCCCACCGCGGCGCCCGCGCCGCCGGGGCCGCCCATCGTCCCCGGGCCGCCCGAGGCCGCGCCGGGAGTACGGGTGGGCAGGCCGCCGCCGGGAGCGCCGTCGCCCCGGGACGGAAGGTCACTGCCCGGAGCGTTCCCGCCACGGGCCGGCAAGGCGCCGGGGATACCCGGCGCCGGGGCGCCGCCGAACGCGGCCGGGCGAGCCGGCTCCGCTCCGCCGGCGCTGCCGTCCTCGTCCGGAGACGATCCGCTGGGAGTGAAGAACGATCCGCCGTCGCCGGGGGCTCCGGTGCGGGGGCCGCCGCTGGACCGTCCGGGCTGCCGGACCGGCAGCGGGGCGGAGCCGCCGGAGCTGTCGCCGCCGAAGTCGCCGTCGTCGGCCCGGGGAAGCCCGGGCGACAGGCGCGGCATGGCACTGGACAGGCGGGTACTGTCGGCCGCGCCCCGGACCGGATCGCCGCCGCCGCGGGACGGAAGCTCGCCGCCGGGAGCGCCGGCACCGCGCTGGGGCAGGCCGCCGGGAACGCCGGGCGCCGGGGCACCGGGGCTGGAGGCCGGGCCGGAGAGGCTGTTCAGGCCGCCGAAGTCGCCGCCCTCGCCGGGGTTGGGGGCCATCCGGGTCATCCGGCCCGCCGCGCCGCCCCCGCCAGCCGGGGTACCGCCACCGCGCTGGGGCAGGCCGCCGGGAACGCTCGGCGCCGGGGCACCGGGACTGGAAGCCGGGCCGCCGGGGCCGCCGAGGCCGGGGCTGGAGGGCGCGGGAGCGCCGAACCCGCTCGGGGGGGCGCTCGGTCCGCCGCTCAGCGGAGGCGCGGACAGCGACGGCGCCGGGCCGTAGTCGCTCTCCTCGAAGTTGCGCATCTGGCCGAGGCCCTGCGGCGTCTTGCCATCCGGGGCGGCCACCGACTCGGGCAGCCAGATCAGCGCGGTCAGGCCGCCGGACTGGGCGTGACGCAGCCGGACCCGGACACCGTGCCGGTTGGCCAGGCGGCCGACCACGAACAGGCCCATGCGCCGGGAGACGGCGACGTCGACGACCGGCGGGTTGTCCAGCCGCCAGTTCGCGTGCGCCATCTCCTGCTCGGAGATGCCCACCCCGTTGTCGGTGATGTCCAGCAGCACGCCGCCGCTGGTGAGCGGCTGGCCGGTGACGTGGACCTGGGTGTCCTCGGGCGAGAACGTGGTCGCGTTCTCCACGATCTCGGCCACGAGGTGGACGATGTCGTTGACGGCCTGGCCGACGACCTGGATTCCGGGCTGGACGTTGAGCACGACCCGCTCGAACTGCTCGATCTCGGAGACCGCGGCGCGGAGCACGTCCACCATCGGAACCGGCTGGCTCCACCGCCGGGCGGTCTCGTGACCCGCGAGAACCAGGAGGTTCTCGGAGTTGCGGCGCATACGGGTCGCCAGGTGGTCCAGGCGGAACAGGCTGCTCAGCCGGTCCGGGTCCTGCTCGCTCTGCTCCAGGCCGTCGATCATCGACAGCTGGCGCTCGATCAGGGACTGGCTGCGGCGGGCCAGGTTGACGAACATCGCGTTGAGGTTGCCGCGCATCATGGCCTCGTCGGCCGCCAGCCGCACCGCCTCGCGGTGGACCTGGTCGAAGGCGCGCGCCACTTCACCGATCTCGTCGGAGGAACTGACGCCGATCGGCTCGATCTCGACGCCCTCGTCCCCGCCCTGGCTCTCACTCAGGCGGCGCACCATCTCCGGCAGCTTGGTGCCGGCGATCTCGAGGGCGTCCGCCCGGAGCTTGCGGAGCGGGCGGATCATCGACCGGGCCACGATCACGGTGATCATGATGACGATGATGATCAGCGCGATGACCAGGACGGAGATCAGGATCGCGCTGTCGGCCGCGCCATTGACCAGGGAGCTGGCCTGGGACTGGATCTCCGAGACCACGCTCTGCTGGCCCGTCGATCCGTCGATGACCTTCTGGATGTCGCCGATCTGCGCGGACTGCGTGCCGAACCAGCAGTCGGCGCTGGACTGGCCGGTGCAGGTCTGCTGGTTGCCGATCTGGACCCCGCCGCCGGTGCCGGCCGAGGCGATGGCGCGTTCTTCCTCGCTCTGCGCCTCGTCCACCGGCTGGCCGGAGACGGTGTTGTTGAAGTTCTGGGACTCCTCGACCGACGCCGCGGTGCCGAACTGGTTGGCGTCCGCCTGCTGCTGAGCGCTGGCCTGCTGCAGGTCCTTGAGGGCGACCGGAGTGAGCTGGGGCGGGTTGCCCAGCAGCCCCTGGTAGAGATACGCCCGCTGCAGGGAGGCGTCGTCCTCCATCCGCAGCAGCGAGTTCAGCACGGTGACGTCGGTCTGCAGCGTGCTGTTGCCGGTGCCCGCCGCGATGTCGTTGCTGAACGTGATGAACGGGGAGATCAGCCGCTCGTCGTAGACCTGGATGACCGCCACGGCCGGGGTCTGGGTCTTGAGCGCCGCCGAGCGGATGAAGGTCAGGTCGTTGACGCCCGCCAGGACGCCGTTCTTCAGGTCCAGCACCGTCTGGGGGCGGATCGAGGAGTCCGAGTCGATGCCCGCGGCCTGCTGCTGGATCTTGTTCAGGGTCTCGTCGGTCTTGTGCTGGACCGCGTTGACCTTGGCCACCTCGCTGGCGGGCTTGCCCTGGGCGACGAAGCCCGCGATCGTGTCTCGCTCGGTGGTGAGCTGGGTGACGCCCTGGACCACAAGCGAGTTCAGGTTGGCCAGCGACTGGACCCGCGCGAAGCTCTCATAGTTCTCGCCAGCGCTGACAATCTGGACCAGGCCGAAGACCAGGGCGGCGATGGTGGGCAGCGCGATGATCGCGAACAGACGCCAGCGCACGCGCCAGTTGTGCAACGCGAACCGGCCGCCCTGGCGTCCGACCGTGAGCGCGGCGGAAGATCCGCGGTCTACCCGGCCGGCGTCCCGGCGCGCCGGGACCGGAAGGTTCGGGTTCGAGCGGCCGGACGAGCCGCCCGGGCCGCCCCCGAAGCCGCTCCCGCCGCCGAAGCTGCCAGTGTTGCCGCCCGCGCCGAAACTTCCCGTGAGCGCGGGCTGCCGGCTGGTCACGGCCTTCCCGGGGTGACGACCGCCCATGGTGTCGTCGTCCTCGAACAGCTCGCGCATGCGCTCGGGCGGAAGGTCGTCAAGCGGAAAGCCGGAGTCCGACGGCTTCTGGCCGCCACTCCGGTTCGTCATGGATCGTTTACGCACCGCGCTCACACCTTGCAGCTTCAAGGGCCGCCCGGACCTGCGCCGGGCACCGAACGGACAAGCCGCTCATCATCGGCACCCCTCTCCTTCCTCGCGCATAACAACATCTCAAGTGCCGCTGCGCGGGGACGACAGAAGGCCGAGGCCGCTCTTCCAGCTAGCGTCACAAATCGGGTAAGGACATGTAATCATCAATCAGCACCGCCCCAGGGGGATTTGCGGGTAATCGTCCTGAAGTTTGACGAAACTCCACACCCTCCCGAGCTGCGCCGACTGTCGCAGGCGCCGCCCCGCGGACCGGCTTCTCCACCGGCCGCCACCCCGCCGGGCAACACTCTCTGACCTTGCTCTCAATCGGACAGCGAGGGTATCAGGCACTGAAACTTCTGCGGTTCAATGCCTTCTACGCCAAGATGTCCCTTGAGACCGCTGGCATACAGTGCCGGCTGCCAGGACACTGCGCTACACAAAATGCAGTGCCACTTGACCAGTCCGGTACTGCTGGTGCCTAATCCTAAGAAGCCGAACCGCCATCCGTCAGGCGATTGGCATTCCTACGGGGCAGAGTGGCCATGATCACGGGGCATAGTGGCCGTGATCACCGCCGGGAGTGCGTGATCTCTGGAGCCAGAAGGCCGCCGGACGGTATGGTGACAGCAAACGGCTTGACCTTGAAAGCGAGGAGATGGCGATCCTGACCTGCCCAGATTGCGGCGTCAAGGTGCAGCCGGAGGACCTGATCTGCTTCCGGTGCGGCGCCAACCTGCCGCACACCCCGTACGCCGACGATGACATTCCATCGCCGACTGTTTCCCAGCAGTACGTCAACCCTCCCCCGCAGGGACGAGGGCCGTCCTGCCCCAACTGCGGCACCCCGGTGCAAGACCCCGCGGATGTCGTATGCATGCGGTGCCGGCAGCCCCTGCCCGGCCGCAGGCCGATCTCGCAGGTGGTCCTCCGGATCGGGTTCCCGACGGGGAACGTGGACGTGCCCGCCGGCACCCAGGTCGTCCTGGGACGCGACCCGGCCCAGTCACTCGTCGCCGCGGCCTTCGCCCAGTACGACAACATTTCCCGTCGCCATGCGACGGTCATGGTCGATGACGGCGGCCGCGCCGTGATCCGGGACGAGGGATCCACCAACGGGACGTTCGTCAACGGGGAAAGGGTGCTGCCCGGCGCCGAGGTCCGCCTCGTCGACGGCGACCGCATCCGGCTGGCGGCCGACGTCACCGCCGAGGTGACACTGCCAGGGAACGAGCCGGACCCGGCCAGCTACGGTCGCGGCGGGTACGGCGGCGGTTACGCCTAGCCGTACGGACTGGCCCGCAGTTTTCCCCTTTAACCCTCCTGGAGCGGACTAGTCATGTCCACATCGCCAGATCCGCCCGCCCGGCTCCCGCGGGCCGCACTGCCCGCGGGAGACCGGCCGGGAGAGGCGGATAATCTCCCCGCGCGGCGGTCGCCGGATCAGATGCGGCAGAGCCCGGCTGACCCGCCTGCCCCGTACGGCGGCGGGTCCGCAGGCATGCCCGGACAGCACTTCTCCGGATACGGCCCCTCCGGTCACGACGGCTCCAGTTCCTGGTTCACCCCCGGTCCGCAGGGCCCGGGCGCATCGGGACCCGGCCCGCAGGGACCCGGGGCGCACACGTCCGGCCCCCAGGGCTACGGGCAGTCCGCCTGGCAGCAGGGCTCCGGGTACAGCCACCAGGGCTACGGGAATTCCGGCCCCGGCGCGCCCGGATACAACGCTCCGGGCTACCCGGGGAACGGATACGGCCAGGGCTCTTACAGCGGGTACGACCAGGGCGGGTATGACCAGGGCGGCTACGGCGGCCCCGGGTACGGCGCCTCCGGCCCCGGCTACGGTCCCTCCGGCCCGGGATATGGCGCGCCGGGGCCCGGCTACGGCGCATCGGGTCCGGGTTACGGCTCCTCAGGACCGGGCTACGGGCCGTCGGGTCCGGGTCAGCCCGCCCCCGGCGCTCTCAGTGCGCGCCCCTCCGACTTCCAGCCCCCGGCTGGCCCTCCGCAGTCCCCGCCCGCGGGTTTCGGGGCGGCACAGGCGGGGCCCCAGTCCCCGCCCGCCGGTTTCCCGCCGCCGGCCCCGGCCTCTCCGGCTCCGCCCGTGACGGACGTGCCCGACGCGCCGGCCCCGCCGACGCGCGCGGAGCAGCGCCCGGCCTTCGCTCCGCCCGGTCCCGGCGAAGCGCCACTGGACCAG
>Ga0131853_10010978_pt1 | contig 16564 bp, 18 predicted proteins | sample TergutLab28metaG_FD_92764 | JGI IMG/M metagenome (GOLD analysis project Ga0131853, IMG submission 92764) | Labiotermes labralis P1 segment gut microbial communities from Petit-Saut dam, French Guiana - Lab288 P1 (version 2) (version 2) | ecosystem: Host-associated > Arthropoda: Insects >...
AACAAATGGTCCTTGGTTTCCCTCGACGTGCAATGAAACGTCTCAGGGCAGCAAGAAATGCTTCTGTGGATAAGCTTGTGAATACTTCAATGTGAACAGCCTTAGTCACGAAGCAGACAAATACAGCAATGTAACCCTTTGTTATGGTTCTGCTACGTGGTGGTCCAATCTGAGTGATATTGATCCAGCATAGAGAAGACTTATTTGCTCTGTTGAGAAAACCAAATTTGTGAACTGATGATTTGAAGGTAAAATCATTTGATGCATTGTTCGATAAGGAAGCGTGGATTGCTGTAATCTTTCTCCCAGTCTGAGAAGACCTTCCTTATCAAAGAAAGGATTCAGTGTCTTGAGAGAACTGCTAGCTGTAACGTCTTGTTTTTTCATTAAATTCCTTATTTCAAGCATATAAGAAATTTGTTGTAATAATATCACACAGGAAATTAGAGTCTGGTCATTATCTTGTGTGGAGAGGTTAGTTGATTTCCTGTTGGCCTTGGAATTTCTGCAGTTGCTTATGAATCTCTTGTGGTGTCCAATTATTCTGATGAGTCTTTTAGTTGTATCTGTGTGGTTTTTTGAGTTGAAAAATATCAATTGTATTCCGAAGTAATCCGATTTTTATCGTTGAACTTAATTCCTTGAAGACTGGACGATTGGTAGACAGTAGCATGTTACGTCACCTATTGGGAGTTCACTGGATGTATTCCTTTGGATTTCCGCATGAAATAGTGGTACTGATCCTTGAGTTCTAGACTTCGCTCTGCAGAGAGGCTAGAATATCCAAGTTGCTTGGGACCCATTTCTGTTGGCAGTCTGATTACAGACACTCCAACATCTTATTGGGATGTGTTTGTGATTTCATGTTGTTTACAGACTTGTTGCTCTGTTGTCTTGGTGGATAGCTCCACGGGTTCCACTTCCCTGGTGCGGTTTCAATTATACTCAAGACTGTTGTATTCTCGGAGCAGAAATTTAGGCTGAGGATAATGCCGTGTTGTGGTAGCTGGAGTTCGACAAGAATGTGTCCAGCCAAGAATTGTTTCTTGTAGAACTGGGTAGTTGCCAGTACGTGTCTTCTGCCTGATCGAAGCATATCATAAAACAAGTCAGCTCCAATGATTAGATCAATGTCTCCTGGTTGATCAAAATGTTCATCAGCTAACATGATGTCCTTGGTAAACTTCCAGGTACTTATGTCCAACTTGGTGGATTGTGTAATACCAGTAACGTGTGAGAAGATGGCACAGTTAAGTGTTGTGTGCCAGTGTGTATGCCTAGACCTTAAGTGTATTGAGACACTGTGATATGACTCAGTGTTGACACTAGATATGCCCTTCATTTGTGCATGTGTCTAGGTTCTGGATTACCTCAAAAGTTGTACACAACTTTCTGTTATGAATTGTGACGGAGAAGCACTGTCTAACAATGCTCTGCATGGAATATATTGATCAGAATTATTCTTAAATTTCACGATGATTTTGGCGAGTAGAATTTGATTTTAGTTTTTGGCCTTAAATGAAAAATATGTACTAAAATCTGCAGTTGATCTACCTCTTGCATCTGCAGAAGCATTGGTTACTGACACTTTGTCATTAATTGATTGATACTGCCTGTCTATTTGGAGGAAAATAAGATGTCTCTTGTGACACTGATGCACAAATTTTTCGAACATGTATAATTTCTGTTAAATTGTTGCAAGCAGTTGAAACAAATTCCTGATTGCTTGGAATGGTTAAAGCGTTGTTTAGCTAGCATTTTGAGTTATTTATCACATTTAAAGAATCTATGTGACCATTACACAAAGAGGACATTAGCTGTGTTGCTATGTTTGAATAAGATTTACTAACCTTGTTTCCGATTGATTGTGATGACCGTGAAATATTTTGGAACTAACTTCAGTCATTGATTTGTCTGAAGTAGCCCAAAGGCTCTGCATCATTATTCTAGGAATGTAACCAACTGTGCAGTTGTTGGAGTATCTGCGCGTGAGTTTGTGAAAAGCTCCCAATTTTTTTACATTTCACGATGGAGATTGGATAGCTTCAAATGATTTAAATTTAAAACATTCTACAGGCACATTCAATGATAATACTTGTAAAACATTCATGTGGCTCGACACATGATTAAATAACCGGCTCTATGATGATGCGTCTCCATCCTTACTTGGGGCATATGATATAAATGCTTAACAGTAATCATTGCAATAAATCGTTACATCAGGTAACGCTGATTTACTAATTGCCAGGGAACAAGAAAGTGATCATTTGTAATTTGTAAAATACTTATTAAATTTTTGTCTTCATTCTTGAGTGAAGCTATGAGGTAGTGGAACTTCTGAACATTAGACAGGGTTGTGTTATTAACAATCAATGCCTCAAATGTGTCTTTCATATGTAACCAGCTACATGTTTCTCCTTCGAAATTTGACAATGCAATGGTTGGTAGCTTAATGTGTGTGCTACTTGTATGTGACCTCGGATTGTGATTGTTGTGTCCTGAGATGCTGCTCTTTGGTGAGCTATGTCTGGACGGTTGATCAAAAAAATTGTGTACATTTTCATTGAACTATGCCTTATAATCAAATTATTTATCTCCAAATTGTAGCCTATCAACTGAAAAATCAGTGTCGTCTGACAATTCTAATTCAATCTGTGCAGTTTCGAAATTTTATATATATTTGGAAGGTCATGAAACCTGACTTGAATATTGTTTAGTTTACGATCACCTGTATCGATGAATATCTGCATTCTTGTAAGGCTCATATGGCAACAGCACGCTGCCTGATGAGCTGTGTACGTCGTGTTGTGTCCATGCTGTGTGGGTCGACAGCTGAGGTCGTGAGTGGTTCAATGACTCGGCTGGAAGTTAAGTTTTTGTGGCTTCGTGAAATCTGGTTGGTACACGATGGTCTTCGTTGTTCGCCTTGGTGATGTGAATCCCGATTCCTGCCGTGGGTAATTCGAATTGTGTCGCAGGAGTGTCTCGTTCTATGGTGACGTCAGAGATTCTGTTGCGTTTTCTTTTGATAGCGAGTTGCGTAATATGGCGTGACTTCTGTTCGCGTAAACTAATTTTCGCGGAACCAAAAAAGAAACAGCAATGCTGAAAGTTTATCCAGTTTAGGAGAAACAACAAAATTTAAGACGAGTCATTTCTAGTTATATCCTTGCCCGTTTGACCAAAAAAATTATGTCGCGTCCTTTCTAATTATATCGAAGCCCGGTGGACCAAAAACTTTATGTTCGCTCTTGTTCGAAGAGAAGTTGGGTGAAAATCTGTTCCAATATAAGAAGTTGTTTTAATAAAGATTTATTTACTATTAATAATCACTGTTAAACACAAAATGTAAAGGCACTTAAATTAATAGTTATGTACTGCATCACAATAATTAATTTAGTTCCTTATGCAAATTAATATTTTTATATAGCATCACTCTAATGCAATAATTATTTAATTTTATGGTGTTCCCATGAACTCACAAACACACACACCTCTATTGTGAAGCACTGCTAGAAACATTTGTTCTATGATTCGAAATGTAACAACACGAGGTACATGCCTATTCCCCTATGGAAACCGACTCACAGGCTCACTGATGATATGGCAAGAAGCGACATAACACTGAAGCGTAGGTAACTGGACAAAGAAAGAAAGCAAACACGTCACATAACTCGTGATGATTGCTTCATTTCACAAAGTCACGAGTTGTGCCTTCACTGCACCAATATTACACATATTATTCGAGAAAATTCAACATTAAAAATTCTCCCTTAGCGTAACATACTGCCACTCCCAGACAATGGCACTATAGTTCACTATTCACAAGCGGTAATTGAGAAATTTTTACAATGGGATGTTTAAATACTCCCTTGGTGGTCATAACTGTGACCACTTGGACGATGCCATTCTTCCCTAGATCTAAGTCGGTGAGTACAGCTGTCGCCAAGTGGAGAGGTACCTTGTTGTCCTCCAGCAGCAGGACTAAATTGCCTGGATGTAGGTTAGGGAATGTCCTCTGCCACCGTTGACGCTGTTGCAGACTCTGGAGGTAGTCGGATGACCAACGTTGCCAGAACTGTTGCAATTTTTGTTGGTAGATTTGAGACCTGGAATGTCTATTGTATTTGACATGAGTAATGTCAGCAGCATGTAATTGTGTAAGTGGTTCACCAATTAGATTATATTCAGGAAAAAACTAAGTTGGGTTGAAAGGATCATCAGTTAAGGCACACAAGGTTCTCGAGTTTAGACAGGCCTCTATCTCAGCAAGTAATGTGCATAGTTCCTCGTAACTTGCAACCTGGAACATAGTGTTCTTCGAAGATGATACTTCATGGATTTCAATGCAGCGTCCCATAATCCTCCGAAGTGAGGTCCATGTGGTGTAATGAATTTCCATTCGCATCATTCTGTGGCCAAGAATTCCTGTACTTTTGCCATCTGTGATGTGGATTGAAGCATTTTGTAGATTTCATGAAGTTCATTGGCAGCACCTTTTATGTTTGCACCATTGTCTTAACAAATGGTCCTTGATTCCCCTCGGTGTGCATTGAAACGTCTCAGGGCAGCAAGAAATACTTTTTGTATAAGCTTTTAACTACTTCATTGAGAACTGTCTTAGACACGAAGCATACATATATAGCAATGAGACCCTTAGCAATATAACCTAATGTTATATTTTTTTTACGTGGTGGTCCAAATCAGAGTGTAATTGGTCCAGCCTTGTGAAGTCTTATGTTCTCTGCTGAGACATCCAATTTTGTGAAGTGATGATTGGAAGGTAAAATCATGTGATGCATTGTTTTGTAAGGAAGCATGGATTGCTGTAATTTTCCTCCCACTGTGAGAAGACCTTGTTTATCAATGAAGAGATGCAGTGTCTTAAGAGAAATGCTGGCTGCAACCTCTAGTTTTTCCATGAAATTCCTTATTCGTTGCGCATAAGAAATTTATTGTACTATCATCAAACAGCAAATTAGAGACTGGTCAATACCTTGTGTGGGGAGGATAGATGTTTTTCTGTTGGCCTTGGGATTTCTGCAGTTGCTTATGATTCACTTGCAGTATCCAGTTACTCTGATGAGTCTGTTTGTTGCATCTGTGTGGTGTTTTGATTTGAAATTTATCAATTGTTGAATTCCGCAGTAAACCGAGCGTTTTCGTTGAACTTATTTCCTTCAAGACTGGACGATTTTAGACAGTAGCATGTTGCATCCCCTCTTGGGAATTCACTGGATCCCTGTGATCTAGTACTTTGTATTTCCTCATGAAATGGTGTTACTGTTCCTTGAGTTCTTATTCCAGTCTATGTTCAAATATATGTAGTCTTCGCTCTGCATCGAGGCTAGAAGATCCAAGTTGTTTGGGATCTATCTCTGTTGGCAGCCTGACAACAGATCGTCCATCATCTTGTTGGGTTGTGTGTGTGATGACGCGTTGTTTAAAGACATTTGCTCTGTTGTCAATTTGGATGGCTCAAGAGTTTCCACTTCCCTGGAGCAGTTTCAATTATGTTCCAGACTGCTGTCTTCTAGGTTCAGAAATGTAGCCTTAGGATCATGCCGTTTAGTGGTAGCTGGAGTTCGAATACAGTGTGTCCAGCCAAGATTTGTTTCTTGTAGAACTGGGAAATTGCCAGTTCGTGTCCTTCTGCCTAATCGAAGCACATCATACAACATGTCTGCACCAATGAGTAGATAAATATCTCCTGGTTGATCAAACTCTTCTTCAGGAAACATGAATTCCTTGGGGATCTTCCAGGTAATTTTTTCCAACTTGGTGGATGGTGTAATATCAGTAATGTGAGACAAGATGACACAGTTAAGTTTCGTGTGCCAGTCTGTATGCCTAGACCTTAAATGTTTTGATCCACTGGGATATGTATTAGTGTTGACTCAAGAGTTGCCCTTTATTTGTTCAGGTGTCTGGGTTCTTCTTTAACACAAAAGTTCTACACAGCTTTCTGATATGTAGTGTAATTGAGAAGCACTGTCTAACAATGCTCTGCATGGAATATATTTACCATATTTATTCTGAAATTGCACGTTGGCTGTGCAAGTAGTATTTGAATTCTGGGTTTTCAATTAAATGCAAAATATGTTTTAATTTCTGCAGTTGAGCTGTTTCTTGCATATGCGGAACCATTGGTTACTGAACATATGTCATTAAATGATTGCTATTGCCTGTCTATGTGCAGCAAGGCAATTTTTGGCATATATATTTGAAAATGTGTAAATTCTGGTAAAAGTTTTTAAGCAGTTGAAAGAAAGTTCCTGAATTCTTGACATGGTTAAATCGTTCTTTAACTTGCGTTTAGAGAAATTTATCACATTTAAAGAGTCTTTGTGATCCATTACACAAATAGCACATTAGCTGTGTTGCTATGTTGAAATAAGATTTAAAAACATATTTTTCCGATTGGTTGTAATGAGAGTGAAATGTTTGGAACTACCTTCTGTGATTGAGGTGTTTGGAGTAGCTCAAAGAATCTGCATTTTCATTGCAGGAATGTTAAAAATCCTGCAGTTGTTAGTATCTGCGCGTGAGGCGGTGATAAGCTCCCAATCTCGTTGCATTTCAGGGTCGAGTGTGGCTAGCATAAAATGATTTAACATTCAATTTTGTACAGTCACATTCAATTAAAATGCTTGTAAAGCATTGCTAGAACTGGCGCAATGATGATGTGTCTCTCTTCCTTACTTGGGGCATTTGACATAAATTCTTAGCATGCATCATGGCAATTAATCATTTTTTATTGTAACGCTCTGTTACTATTTGCCAGGCAACAAGAAAGTTCTCATTTGTAATTTGTAAAATACTTATTAAATCTTTGGCTTCATTCTTGAGTGAAGCTATGAGGTAGTGGAACTTCTGAACATTAGACAGTGTTGTGTTATTAACAATCAATGCCTCAAATGTGTCTCTCAAATGCAACCAGCTACATGTGTCACCTTCGAAATTTGGCAATGCAATGGTTGGTAGCGTAATGTGTGTGCTACTTGTATGTGACCTCGGAGTGTGATTGCTGTGACCTGATAGGCTGCTACTTGGTGAGCTATGCCTGGAAATTATTTGCCTTACAGGATGTAAAATTTCATTGAATTTTGCCTCAAACTCAATTTATTGATCTTCAAATTGTTGCCTATCAACTGAATAATCCGTGTCGTCTGACAAATCTAATTCACTCTGTGCAGTTTCAAAAATTTTGTATATATTTGGCAGTTCATCAAACCTGACTTGAATATCGTTTAGTTTACTATCACCTGTTTCGATGAATATCTGCAATCTTGTAAGGCTCATTTGGCAACAGCACGCTGCCTGATGAGCTGTGTACGTCGTGTGGTATCCATACTGTGTGGGTCGACAGCTGATGTCGTGAGTGGTTCAATGACTCGGCTGGATGCTAAGTATTGGTAAATTCGTGAAATCTCGTTGGTACTCGGGTGTCTACGTTTTTCGTCTTGGTGGGGTGAATCCCAATGCCTGCCGTAGGTAAATCGAATTGTGTAACAGGAGTGCCTCGTTCTATGGTGACGTCACTGATTCAACCGCGTTTTCGTTTGTTACCGGGTTGCGAAAAATTCGTGGTTTTGTTCGCGTAAACAAATTTTCGCGGCACCAAAACAACCAGTAATACTGTATATTTATCCAATTTAGGAGGACCAATAAATTTTATGTCGGGTCCTTTCTAGTTATATCCGTGCCCGGTGGACCAAAAATTTATCTCGTGTCCTTTTTATATTTATCCATGTCCTGTGGACCAAAACGTTATATTCGCTCTGAGACGAACACTGGATGGGTAAACAATCTGTTCCAATATAAGAAGCTTGTTCAATAAGGATATATTTTCTATTAATAATCACTGTTAAACACAATATGTAAATGCACTTAAATTAATAGATATGTACTGCGTAACTATAATGCACTTAGTTGATTGTGCAAATTAATATATATATATTGCGTCAATCTAATGCACTAATTATTTAATGTTATAATGTTCACATGAACTCACATAATCACACCCTTATGGTGAAGCATTGCTAGAACATTTTGTTCTACGATTCGAATTGTAACAACACGAGTCGCAAGCTTATTCCCCTATGGAAAGCGACTACCAGACTAACAGATGCTATGGCAAGAAGCGAACTAACACTGAAGCGAAGCTAACTGGACGAAGAAAGAAAGCCATGGCGTCACATAACTCGTGATGATTACGTCATTTCACAAGGTCACGAATTGTGCAATCACTGCACCAATATTACACATATTATTCGAGAAAATTCAATATTAAAATTTAGCCCTTAGCGTAACATACAGCCACCGCCAGACAATGACACTATAGTTCACTATTCACAAGCGTTAATGGGCAAAGTTTTACGTTGGGACCTTTAAATACTCCCTTGGTTGTCTTAATTGTGACCACTTGAAACGATGCCATCATTCCCTGGTTATATGTCAGTGATTAAAGCTGTCGGCCAGTGGAGAGGTTCCGTGTTGTCCTCCAGCAGCAGGACTAAATTGCCTGGTTCTACGTTATGAGATGTCATCTCTCAGCGTTGACGCTGTTGCAGACACTAGACGTAGTTGGATTACCAACGTTGCAAGAACTGTTGTAATTTTTGTTGGTAGATTTGGGAACTCGAACGTCTATTGCATTTGACATGAGTAAATTCAGCAGCAAGTAATTGGGTAACTGATTCACCAATTGTAAAATGTACAGAAGACAAATAATTTGGGGTGAAAGAATCATCATTTAAGGCACAGAAGGGGCTGGAGATTAGACTGGCCTCTATCTCAGCAAGTAATGTGCACAGTTCCTTGAAAGTTGCAACCTGAGAATCTAGTGTTCTTCGAAGCAGATACTTCATGGAATTAACTGCTGCTTCCCATAGTCCTCCGAAGTGAGTTCCATGTGTTGGGATGAATTTCCATTCGAATCCTTGAGTGGGCAAGAATTCGTGTACTGTTGCCATCTGTGATGTGGTTTGAAAAATTTTGTAGATTGCATGAAGTTCATTGGCAGCACCTTGATATTTTGTAACAGTGTCTGAACAAATGGTTCTTTGTTTCCCTCGACGTGCAATGAAATGTCTCAGGGCAGCAAGAAATGCTTCTGTGGGTAAGCTTGTGACTACTTCAATGTGAACAGCCTTTGTCACGAAGCAGAAAATTATAGCAATGTAAACATTTGTTATGGTTCTGCTACGTGGTGTTCCCAACCTGAGTGATATTGGTCCAGCATAGTGAAGCATTATGTGCTCTGCTGAGAACACGAAATTTGTGAAGTGATGATTTGAATGTAAAATCATCTGATGCATTGTTTGTTAAGGAAGCGTGAATTTCTGTAATATTCCTCCCACTCTGAGAAGATCTTCCTTATAAATGAAGTAATGCACAGTCTCTAGAGAACTGCTCTCTGCAAGCTCTTGTTTTTCCATTAAATTGCTTATTTCTTGTGCGTAAGTAATTTATTGTACTATGTTCACAGAGGAAATTAGAGCCTGGTCAATATCTTTTATGGAGAAAATAGATGATTTCCTGTTGGCTTTGGGATTTCTTCAGTTACTTATAAATCTCTTGAAGTATTCAATTTCTTCTCCGAATTTGTTAGTTGCATCTGTGTGGTGTTTTGATTTGAAAATTATCAATTGTTGGATTCCGTAATAATCCTAGTTTTGTGCTTTGAACTTATATCCTTGAAGACTGGACGATTGATAGACAGTAGCATGTACCGTACTCTCTTGGATATTCACTGTATACCTGTGTTGTAGTCCTTTGGATTTCCTCATGAAATAGTGGTACTGATACTTGAGTTCTTGCTCCATTCTACGTTCAAATATATGTAGACTTCGCTCTCTAGAGAGGCTAGAAAATCCAAGTTGCTTTGTTTCTATTTCCGTTGGCAGTCTGACAACAGATCCTTCATCATCTTGTTGGGTTGTTTGCGTGATGGCATGTTGTTTACAGACTTGTTGCTCTGTTGTCATGGTGGATGGTTCCAAGTGTTCCACTTCCCTGGAGCGGTTTCAATTATGCTCCAGAATGTTGTCTTCTCGGAGCAGAAATGTAGGCTCAGGATCATGCTGTGTAATGGTAGGTGGAGTTCGAACGGAGAGTGACCAGGCATGAACTGTTTCTTTTAGTACTGGTTCATTGCCAGGTCGTGTCCTTCTGATGATCGAAGCATATCATAGAACATGTCAGCTCCAATGAGTAGATCAATGTCCCCTGTTTGATCAAATTGTTCATCAGCCAACATGATATTCTTGGGAATCTTCCAGGTACTTATGTCCAACTTGGTGGATGGTGTAATACCAGTAATGTGACACAAGATGGCACAGTTAAATGTTGTGTGCCAGTCTGTATGCCTAGACCTTAAATGTATTGAAACAATGGGATATGGCCCGGTGTTGACACTAGATATGCCCTTAATTTTTGCATGTGTCTGAGTTCTGGATGACTTAAAACGTTGTACACACCTTTCTGTTATGAAGTGTGACTGATAAACACTGTCTAACAATGCTCTGAATGGAATAATTTGACCAGATTTATTCAGAAATTCCACGAGGGCTGTAGCAAGTAGAATTTGTTTATTGATTTTGACCTTGAAAGAACAATATTAATTAATTTCTGCAGTTGATCTGCCTCTTGTATATGCAGGACCATTGGTTACTAACTTTGTCATTAATTGATTAATATTTCCTGTCTATGTGCTGCAAGTTATGATGTCTCTTGTGACATTGATGGAACAATTGTTTCGAACATGTGTGATTTCTGGTAAATGTTTGCAAGCAGTTGAAACAAAGTCCTGATTGCTTGGCATGGTTAAAGCGTTGTTTAGCTTGCATTTCGAGAAATTTATCACATTTAAAGATTGTAGGTGATCTATTACACAAAGAGCACATTAGCTGTATTGCTATGTTTGAATAAGTTTTACTAACCTTGTTACCGATTGATTGTGAAGAGCGTGAAATGTTTGGAACTAACTTCAGTGATTGAGTTGTCTGCAGTAGCTCAAAGGCTCTGCATCCTTATTCCAGGAATTAAAGAATCCTGCAGTTATTGGAGCATCTGCGCGTGAGGCGATGCTAAGCTCCCATTCTGGTTGCAATTCAGGGTCGAGTGTGGCTAGCATCTAATATTTTGACATTAAATCTTGTAGAGACACATTCAATGATAATGCTTGTAAAGGATTCATGTGTTCTATGATTCGAATTGTAACATCACGAGTTGCATGCTTATTCCCCTACGGCAAGCGACTCACAGACTCACTGATGTTATGGAAAGACGTGAAATAACACTGAAGCGAATCTAACTGGATAAAGAAAGAAACACATGACGTCAAAGAACTCGTGATGATTACGTCATTTCACACGGTCGCGAGTTTTCAATCACTGCACCACTCATTCGCATATTATTCCAGAAAATTTAATTTTAAATTTAGCCCTTAGCGTAACATTCTGCCACTCCCAGACAATGGCACTATAGTTCACTATTCACAAGAGGTAATGTGCAAATTTTTACGATGGGACGTTTAAACTCTCCCTTGGTGGTCCTAATTGTGCCCAATTGGACGATGCCATCCTTCCCTAGATGTATGTCATTGACTATAACTGTCGGCCAGTAGAGAGGTGCCGTGATGTCCTCCAGCAGCAGGACGAGATAGCCTGGTTGTAGGTTGGGGAAGTCCTCTGCCAGCGTTCACGCTTTTGCAGACTCTGGAGTCAATCGCATGACCAACGTTGCCAGAACTGTTGCAATTGTTTTTGGTAGATTTGCCACCTGGAACGTCTATTGCGTTTGACATCAGTAAATTCAGCAGCAGGTAATTGGTTAAGTGGTTCACCAATTAGAAAATATCAAGTAGACAAGTAAGTTGGGTTGAAAGGATATCAGATATGGCACACAAGACTCTGGAGTTTAGACAGGCCTCTATCACAGAAAGTAATTTGCACAGTTCCTCGTAAGTTGAAAACTGGGAACCTAGTGTTCTTCGCAGATGATACTTCATGGATTTCACTGCTGCTTCCCATAATCCTCCGAAGTGAGGTCCATGTGGTGAAATGATTTTCCATTCCCAACCTTCAGTGGCCTAGATTTCCTGTACTGTTGATATTTGTGATGAGGATTGAAGCAAATTAATTTTGCATGAAGTTGAATGGCAGCACCTTGAAAGTTTGTACCATTGTCTGAACAAATGGTTCTTGGTTTCCCTCGACGCGCAATGAAACGTCTCAGGGCAGCAAGATATGCTTCTGTGGATTGGCTTGTGACTACTTCAATGTGAACAGACTTAGTCACGAAGGACACAAATATAGCTATGTAAACCATTGTTATGGTTTTTCTACGTGGTTCACACAATCTTAGTGATATTGGTCCAGCATAGTGAAGATTATGAGCTCTGCTGAGACAACAAATTTTGTGAAGTTATGATTTGAAGGTCGAATCATCCGATGCATTGTTTGTTAAGGAAGCGTGAATTGCTCTAATTTCCTCCCACTGTGAGAAGACCTTTCGTATCAATGAAGGGATGCAGTGTCTTGAGAGAACTGCTGGCTGCAACATCTTGTTGTTCCATTAAATTCCTTTCTCTTGTTCATAAGGAATTTATTGTACCATTTTCACAAAGCAAATTAGAGCCTAGTCAATATCTTGTATGGAGAGAACAGCAGATTTCCTCTTGGCCTTGGGATTTGAGCAGTTGCTTATGAAACTCTTGCAGTATCCAATTACTCTGATAAGTCTGATAGTTGCATTTGTGTGGTGTTTTGATTTGAAAATTTTCAATGCTTGAATTCCGTAGTAATCCGAACGTTGTCGTTGAACTAATTTCCTTGAAGCCTGGACGATTGATAGACAGTTGCATGTTTCGTCGCCTCTTGGGAATTCACGGAATCCCTGTGTTCTAGTCCTATGCACTTCCTCCTGAAATAGTGGTACTATCCTTGTGTTTTTGTGCAAGTCTACGTTGAAATATATGTAGCCTTCGCTCTGCAGAGAGGCTAGAAAATGATTTGACATTAAATCTTTTACAGGCACATTCAATGATAATGCTTGTAAAGCATTCATGTCGCTCTACACATAGTTAACTAACTGGCGCAATGTTGATGCTTCTCTCTGCCTTCATAGGTGCTTTTGAATTAAATGCTTAACATGCATCATGGCAATTAATCGTTTCATATTTTAACGCTGTGTTATAAATTGCCAGGCAACAAGAAAGGTCTCATTTTTTATTTGGAAATTACTTATTAAAACTTTAGCTTCATACTTTAGAAAAGCTATGAGATAGTGGAACTTCTGAACATTACACATTGTTGTGTTATTAACAATCAGTGCCTCAAATGTGTCTCTCAAATATAACCAGGTACATGTATCACCTTCGATAGTTGGCAATGCAATGGTTGGTAGATTAATTTGTGTGTTAATTTAATGTGACCTCGAAGTGTAATTTCTGTGACCTGACAAGCTGCTTCTTGGTGAGCTACGTCAGGACGGTGGGTCCATTACAGGATGTAAATGTTCATTGAACTTTGCCTTAACCTCAAATTATTGATCTTCAAATTGTTGGCTATCATCTGAATAATCCGTGTCGTCTGACAATTCTAATTCACTATGTGCAGTTTCAAAATTGTTATATATATTTGGCAGTTCATCAAACCTGAATTTAATATCGTTGAGTTTACGATCACCAGTTTTGATGAATGTCTGCATTCTTGTAAGAGCTGATTTGGCAACAGCAGGCTGCCTAATGAGCTGTGTACATCGGGTGCTATCCATCCTATGTGGATCGACACCTGATGTCGTGAGTGGTTCCATGACTCAGCTGGAAGCTAGGTGTTGTTGACCTTGTGAAATCTCGTTGTTACTCGACGTCCTCTGTTGTTCCCTTTGGGAGGGTCAATCTCGTTGCCTGCCTTAGGTAATTCAAATTGTTTCGCTGGAGTGCCTCGTTCTATGGTGACATCACAGATTCTTCTGCGTTTTCTTTTGTTAGCGAGTTGCGAATATGGCGTGGCTTCTGTTCGCCTAAACAAATTTTCGCGGCGCCAAAAAAACCAGAAATGCTGAATCTTTATCCAGTTTAGGAAGACCAATAAACATATGTCGCGTCGTTTCTAGTTATATCCGTGCCCGGTGGACCAAAAATTTATGTCACGTCCTTTCTATTTATATCCATGTCCGGTGGACTAAATCATTATGTCCGCTCTTGTTCGAACACAAGTTGAATGAACAATCTGTTCCAATATAAGAAGCTGGTTCAATAGGGATTTATTTAATAATTAATAAACACTGTAAAACACAAAACGTAAATGCACTTAAATTAATAGTTATGTACTGCGTTACTATAATGCATTTAGTTCCTTATGAAAAATATTTGTTATGTATTGCCTAACGCTAATGCAGTAATTACACATTTTATGGTGTTCCCATAAACTCACAAACACACACACCTCTGGTGAAGCACTGGTAGAACACTTTGTTCTATGATTCGAATTGTAACAACACGAGTTGCATGCTTACTCCCCTATGGCAAGCGACTCACAGTCTCACTGATGATATGGCAAGACGCGAACTAACACTGAAGCGAAGCTAACTGGACAAAGAAAGAAAGATATGGCGTCACATAGCTCGTGATGTTTGCGTCATTTCACACGGTTACGAGTTTTGCAATCACTGCACCAATGTTACTCATATTATTCGAGAAAATTCAAATTCAAAAATTCTCCCTTAGCCTAACATACAGCCACCCCCAAAACAATAACACTATAGTTCACTATTCACAAGCGGTAATGGGCAAATTTTTATGATGGGACGTTTAAACTCTCCCTTGGGTATTGATATTGTGACCAGATGGACGATGCCATCCTTCCCTATATATATGTCGGTGAATACAGCTGTCGGCCTTTGGAGAGGAGCCGTGTTGTCCTCCAGCAGCACGACGAGATTGCCTGGTTTTAGGTTAGGGGAAGTCCTCTGACAGCGTTCAATCTGTTTCTGACTCTGGAGGTAGTTGGATGACCAACGTTGCCAGAACTGTTGCAATTGTTGTTGGTAGATTTTCCACCTGCAATATCTATTGCATTTGACATCAGTAAATTCAGCAGCATATAATTGGGTAATTGGTTCATCAATTACAAAATGTCCAGTAGACAAGTAAGTTGGGTTGAAAGGATCATCAGATAAGGCACACAAATTCTGGAGTTTAGATATGCCTCTATCTCAGTAAATAATGTGCATATTTACTCGTAATTTGCAGCCTGAGACCTTAGTGTTCTTCGCAGATGATACTTCGTGGATTTCGCTGCAGCTTTCCATATTTCTCCCGTGTGAGTTCCATGTGGTGGATGAATTTAAATTCGCATCCTTCAGTGGCCAACATTTCCTGTACTATTACTATCTGTGCTGTGTATTGAATCATTTGTAGTTTGCATGAAGTTCATTGGCAGCACATAGTAATTTTGTACCATTGTCTGAACAAATTTTTACTTGGTTTCCCTCGACGTGCAATGAAACATCTCAGGGCAGCAATAAGTGCTCCTGTGGATAAGCTTGTGACTACTTAATTGTGAACAGCCTTAGTCACGAAGCAGACATAGATAACTATGTAACCTTTTGTTATGGTTTTGTTACGTGTTGGTCCCAATCTGTGTGATATTGTTCCAGCATAGTGAAGACTTATTTGCTCTGCTGAGACAACCATTATTGTGAAGTGATGGTTTGAAGGTAAAATCATCTGATGCATTGTTTGATAAACAAGCGTGGATTGCTGTAATCTTCCTCCCACTCTGAGAAGACCTTCCTTATCAATGAAGGTATGCAGTGTCTTGAGAGAACTGCTGGCTGTAATCTCTTTTTTTTCCATTAGATTCCTTATTTCTTATGCATAAGTTATTTATTTTACTATGTTCACATAACAAATAAGAGCCTGGGCAAAATCTTGTATGGAGCGATTAGTTGATTTCCTGTGGGCCTTGGGATTTCTTCAGTTGCTTATGAATTTCTTGCAGTGTCCAGTTTCTCTGATGAGTCAGTGAGTTGCATTGTGTGGTGTTTTGATATGATAATTTTCAAATGTCGTATTACGTAGTAATCCGATCGTTTTCGTTGAACTTTTTCATTGAAGACTGGATGATGGGTAGACATTAACATGTTTCGTACCCTCTTGGGAATTGACTGGATCCCTGTGTACTAGTCCTTTGGATTTCCTCATGAAATAGTGGTACTGAACCTTGAGTTCTTATTCCCGTCTACGTTCAAACATTTGTAGTCTTCCCTGTTTAGAAAGCCTAGAAATTCCAAGTTGATTGGGATCCATCTCTGTTGGCCATCTGACAACATACCATACATTAACTTGTTGGGTTGTGTGTGTGATGACGTGTTGTTTACAGACTTGATGCTCTTTTTTCATGATGGATAGTTCCACGGGTTCCACTTCCCGGGAGCGGTTTAAATTATGTCCATACTGTTGTCTTCTCGGAGCCGAAATATTGGATGATGATCTTGTCGTGTAGTGGTACCTGGATTTCGACCAGAAAATGTCCAGCCAAGAACAGTTTATTGT
>Ga0131853_10010979_pt1 | contig 16563 bp, 14 predicted proteins | sample TergutLab28metaG_FD_92764 | JGI IMG/M metagenome (GOLD analysis project Ga0131853, IMG submission 92764) | Labiotermes labralis P1 segment gut microbial communities from Petit-Saut dam, French Guiana - Lab288 P1 (version 2) (version 2) | ecosystem: Host-associated > Arthropoda: Insects >...
GTGTGTGTGTGTGCGTTTGTGTGTGTGTGTGCGTTTGTGTTTGTATATATATATATATATATATATATATGTGTGTGTGTGTGTGTGTGTGTGTGTCCTTTCCGCCTTGTGAATTCCTTTGGAGTGACATCAGTAAACTGTGTGTGTATATATATATATATATGTGTGTGTGTGTGTGTGTGTGTGTGTGTGTCCTTTCCGCCTTGTGAATTCCTGTGGAGTGACATCAGTAAACTGTGTGTGTATATATATATATATATATATATATGTGTGTGTGTGTGTGTGTCCTTTCCGTCTTGTGAATTCCTGTGGAGTGACATCAGTAAACTTTGTACGAATATCATGCTACTTAGGTACACCAAATTTATGCTTTTTGTGTACAACCCGCAATAACAGCAGAGTGGACATGTATGGATTAAATGGTATAATACTCAGCGCTCTGAATCTGCAGCTAAGATGCATTACGTTCATTCAGAAAACTACATTACCGTGATAAAATTTGTTCCTAAAGTAGCACAAGTTCAATGTACCTTGCTCGTAACAAACTTGAGCGTGAACACAATAAGCAGTCGGCTGTTGTACACATCGTCTAATATGCCGTGCATATTCGGTAGTAGAGTTTAGAGAGTCATGAAATTCTCAATATATGTTTAGCTACAGCAGTATGTCGCATTTCAGTCATTGTGCTGTCTGTCTTACCTCAGGTCCACAGCCTCTTCCATAGCGCGTTCTCCACACAGTGCGATATAGTGTTTCCTTTTACAATTTCCAGTACCCTCGATGTTGCTCAAGGTCGTCAAATAGCTGCTTACGTCTTCTTCCTCGTCTTTCGGTCCCTTGAATCCTTTCCGCTACCTTTCCTTCAATATCGTGTTTTAGAAAACAGTTCCTAGAAAAAATGCGACCAATCCAGGTAACCCCCCTTCTTGTTACTGTATGTAGGAGACTCCCTCCTCTAATTCATACTGTGACTCAAGTTTCCCCTCGGAATTTTACTTTTACATATTAATGACATAACACGTAAAAATATCCGATCGTGCTTTCTGGATCGTGATATTGAATTTTAGTCTGGTAAGGCATTGAATATTTTCTTGACAGAATGTACTGCTTCCATCTTTATCACATATACATGATTAGGGAGGGAAAATATTCTTCCGAAACGCTGCTAGTCGTTCTTCAGACTATATCACTGCCGAGGGGATCCAAACTCTATTACCTTAAAGCACATATCTCGTCATTCCTTCCGAATATTTCTACATTTATTAAGCTGCTTGCGGAAACTATAATAACTTTCCATTTTCTGGCTGCATGATTATTTAAATCCTTCAGACTGTAGCAAACAGTCCACGACGCCACAATTTACTTCCTACCATAAAAATACTCGTGTAACGTATAAAATCACTCCTTGACAGTAAAAAAAATATCCAACACGGAAAATCTTACAGCTGACATAAAAAATATTCTAACTCTTGACAAGTATGTAACAATTCTGTAAATAAATAAAACGATGTGTTACATTTAAACATTTAGTAATTTAGTAACAATACACAGGCACCATGTTAGCAATAACACGTACAGAACTATAACTTTAAGCAATCTTTTGACAATAAGTGTTCTAATTTTGTGAAAGCATTGCGTCACAAAGAGAGACCATTTCTTTAAACTAAAAAGCAAATTTTTTAAAGTAAAAGTTGTCATTTTAGTCCGGAACAGGTAGGGTGCTTCCACTCTTCCATTTTATGAAAGAAAAGTGGAGTGGAACAAAGATAATTACATCAAAGCTGAACCTGGGAAATCAGAAAGGGAAAATTCTAGCTCGCAGTTGTAACGCCGTAAGGTGTAATAGTGTATAGTTAAGTCCAGATGTACCGCGGAATATGAATGAGTAAAACTTAGGTTTGTATAACTGACATTTTAAGCATGTAACATGAAGGTTAGCAAAACAAATTGGTTTTCATCGAGCAGAGTAATTCTTCAAAAGCTGTTAGTCGTTCAGTTGGTTAATCATTTTCCTTCTTTATGGATCCTGAAACGTCGTTATTGTTTTTAGGGAAGGCCAAACATTAGATCCTGTGCTGATGTTGAGGTGCGTCATCCCCGTTGTGTCGGTTCAATAACAAAAGATTTTTTTTTGAGTATTACACATACAGTCTAACACAACTATTTTTCACTTATTAGTACAGTAGGAATACAACTACATGTTTCGGCCCTATATGTGGGTCATCTCCAGGTTATGATTTAACTTACACAGCAGCTATACAAGTTGTGTGGGGTGTTCTTTTAGAGTATTGGGGGTTGGGGAGGGGGAACGAGTTCTCGTTGTTTCAATAGTGGGTACCATGACCTAGGGCTGTTATAAGTGAATTATCACTAGTTGTTTATGTACATATGTCAAAGTAGGTTACTATTCTTATGCTAAGGATATGTTATAAAAAGTATCATTATCAATACTGGTGTCAATATACTTAGTTTTAAGTACACTCTTTTTTTTAAGCGATCAGTTAGTATTGTTCTATCACAGTCCACACTTCGAAATTAATTTCTTCCATATATTCTCGTGTTAGACCTTATACATTTCTGTTCCCATGTGTGTTATGTGTCTCACAAATCTGATCTCTTAATGATACTTGGGGATGGAGAGCACAGCCCTTCCCAGATAAATGTTCTCTCCTCCTCTCATTCTGTTCCCTTGAAAACTAAGATTTAGATCCTTCTAGAACACTGTTTATATTTTTTTTCGATTTAATGTCTGTGTTTGCAGAATGCATGAGAGGAAATAACAGTTCAGAAGTGAGTGGTAGTTTGCATCCCCTGAAGGCAAATTAGAATAATAATGTTTTTGCTTGATTAATTATTCCCCTATGCTGAAATTGCAGCGAATAACAACGAATAAAAAGTAATATTTATGGGATATAATGTTTTTGCCCAATGTATCATTTTGCGGTTTGAAATGTTTAAATTCTGTCTTGTAAGGAGGTGAATTGAAAGTTACTCTTTGTTTTGAGGGCTGTTTGACAGCATCTTCCTCGTGAAATAATGTGAAATGCCAACTTGATGCAACAAGGTAATTTTATTGATGTATTCTCAGCTCTACATGTTTCGGGCGCATACGTCCATCATCAGGAGCATTAGATGTTGAGTTGCAGCATATGGTTTTCTGCACCGAATTTGTGGATAAGTGGTGGTCTTGAGAGCCGCTGCGTAGGTCGTGTGTATGGTGCGGATGGTGCCGTGCGGCACGTAAGAGTACTTGGAAGGATAATACTAAAAAGGATTTTCAGGAAAGATAGTTGAGAGCTTGGACTAATCTGCTTCGGCATAGGGAGGTGCCGGTATGTTATAGAAGTGGTGATGAACATTCGAGTTATCATAAAATGCGGTAAATTTCATGACTAGCTGCGGAACGGGTAGCTTTCCAAGAAGCGCTGTGCTCCATGGAGCTCGTAACTGGTATATTAGCGCGTTACTAGCAAACCGTGAACTGACATGAGGACTGGGGTTTATATCCCTGGTTTAGAAACTAGGACAAAACCACTTGGATATTCCGCGCAATGTATTGTGCGTCAGCATTCACATTTGTATGCGCACAGGTAAGCAGCAGTAAATCTGAGGGCAGATCCCAAAGGTGGCTGCTTCCAAATCTTCACTGAATTAACTTGGACTACGTGAGGCGGGGGGCTCTCATAACTGGGCTGCAAAAAGTTAGTGATTAACGGATTTCCTGCTAAACTGAATTGAATAATGCAGCGTCACCTAACCTAGAATTAATTACAGACTTTTTTTTTAGTGGTTCATTGGAAATACAGGATGGTGCAAAATTCACTGGACATTAGGGACAACATATCAATATCGAGAGTAAGGTGACTTTTGTGCCAGACTGTATACATGAGTTGCGAACTTCGACGCTTCTCACGTAGCAAAGTCAATTAAAATCTTCCGGACGTGTTCGAATCACTGCGGAGCGTCTTTTAGAATAGTTTCTTCTCTCTGTCTGTCTCCACCTGTAAAAGGACTTGGGAAAGCAAAAAGCCTAGCGTGAAGGATTTTGATACTGAAGAATTTTACGAAAAAAAATTCAGAATTTTTAAGTATCAATCAAATGAGAGGGTCATGAAACCATTTTGGATGAAGTAAAGGAAAATGTAGGTCAAAATACAACTGGTTTATTAGTTGGGTGTTAATGAAACAACATGTTTCGGCCTACTCGAATGCCATCATCAGGTTTACAAATGTTAGCTATAGGAAACTAATAACAATGCGTGGTATGTGGCAGATGTTGGGATCTCGTCATCATGCCTTACAAAGTGAAAAATGTAAAGCAGTCCCGTTACAGGCCTGGAGTGACCCAGAGGGTTCCATAAAGTTAAGGTTCCCACATTTCATGACAACGGCACAGGATGCTGGTAAGGTTGTCAGCCTTAGCACCGGCCGCCTTTAACCCAAGAAAATGCTCCTTGTACTCATTTCTGTTAGAGTCTGTGTCGACCCCAGGACCATAGTGCGATCGGAAGAATTTTATGTCAATGAAAAATCCACTTACACTAGCTGGGATCTAACCAGCGACCTTCCGATTTGTAGCACAGCACCTAACCACTGTGCCACCTCGCCTTACAAAGTATAGATGAGACAAATCTGCGTGTAGGAGGGTGCTGAAAGTGTGGGGACTGGAGTCGCCTACACAGGTAAGGCGGGGGACGTGCATGCGGGTGGTTGGTATGTAGTATCCTTGGCGGGGGTCATCGCCCTTGGGCTCTGTTGGCCTACCGTTGTAGGCCGAAACATGTTGTTCCATTAACACCCAGCTAATAAACTAGTTGTGTTTTGACGTATATTGCCCTTTACTTTTACATACTCAACGGAGATGCCTCAACTTAAGACCATTTTGGATGAAGGTCTAAATAATTTTCTGGAGTTTCAGTACTCAAATACACAGACGGTGCGAAGTCACTTGACGTAACACCTGCTGTTACTATCAAGTGTGTCGAAGAATTTTGCGCCACCAGTTATAGGAGGAAAAACAAGGTTTTAGGCACATTCGAAAAAATTGCGAGAAGTGATTATTAGTTTCCGCAGGTCTCTTTGTCTATCCGTCTGTCTGCCTGCCAACATGGAAATACTCATTCCCACTGGGTGGATTTTTATTAAATTTCGTACTTGTATATATTTCGAAAATCTGTAGAGAAAATTCAAGGTTAACTAAAATCTGACAAGAACAACAGGTACCTTACCTGAAGGTCTAAGTACATCATTAATAGTATCTTGCTGAATTCTTTTTAGAATGAGACATGTCTCACACAACACCGTATGGTCCAGAACTTGTTTCCGTAAATAATACAGTGTATGAGATAATGTGGGTAAACATGGTGGAATCGGAAAAGCCGTAGATGACAATATGAGAAGGGGCATGGGGTCTGCATCCTGGGTAGCTCAGGCAACAAGACAGACATACACTCGTAACATGTAATACTTAGTAATTTTCGACGAAAACAATGGTCACGCGAACGCGCCTCAATGTTACGTTATGCGTTCATTGCCTGTCATACATATGTACGATAAAGAGAAGTAGGAAACACGATATTTTTCGGATATATTTTCGTAAGTTTGCAGGTTTCTTTATGATTACGCAGGAGGAATTACCAGTCCGCAATATCAGACACGCATCTCCGAAAGTACATTTTCTTTGTAACATTCCATATATCTAAATCCATGGCAAAGGGAGTCCAATAGGTGTCCAGTTAGTCAAGAAATTATCCGCGTTATATGGAATCTGAAATTTCATTACTCTATTCACAAGGATTCGCCACTGATCAAATTATAAATTGGATGATCCAGTACTCACTGTTACCTTTCATTTCTAAAGCCACGTTTTAATATTAGGGCTCAATATACGTCCAGGTTCCTCGAGTGATCTATACAGTTCAGAGTTACTGACTAACATTTTTGTATTTTACTCACATCTTTCCCTTGCATATTAGATGCTTCTGCTGCCTGATTTAATGAACCTAATAATATTTACCGAAGAGCCAAAGTGTCTGACGCAACTCATTATGTATTTTTTTTTAGAAGTTACTTTATGTCTTTTGCGCACAACTATTCAATTTAACCCTCCGGCCTGAAGTAACTCTGATTTATACTCCTCAATTAGGGAAAGTGGGAGAAATTTTGTGGTCAAAATTTTAGTTCATTTTTGTGTAGTCTTCAATATTTAAATTCTAGGTGAAAATACATATGATTCTGAATTATGTTAGCGATTTCGCGAATTGAATTGCCTATCATTTGCTTTGTGAATGTAATTTTGTTTTCCTCATTGTGTTTTTTTTTAAATTGTTACTTTATGCCTTTTAAGTGCAATTATTCAAGGTTCGTCGTCCTTGTTGTTTTTGTTAAGAACCTAAGGTAATAATTCTATAAGGATATAGCAGTCATAACACAACTATATTATCAGGTGTATATAACTTATCAACAACTACATGTTTCGGCCATTGTTGCTGTGGCCTTCTTCAGGTTGGATAAAATTTTTTATCAGAGAAGCTACATAGATATGATATAATATAGAACAAATTATTAGTGTGAGTAAGTGGGAACGAGATCTTGTTTTACACAAAGTCGGGGGGGGGGCGTGTGTGCAGATGGTGTGCTCAGTTCTTTACCATCTGCACACACGCCTACAGTTGTATTATGACTGCTATATCCTTATAGAAATACGGAGTCAAGATGGCTGACGATGCGTGTCAACAGATTGAGAACGCTCTGAATATGATTGTGAATACCGCGGATAAAAGTGGGAATGTGAAGAACGAACTGAAGAAAACGATTCACGAAGCTGTAAGTAACTTGAGGAAGCTAACTTATGTTCTCAAAAGTAACTTGCTAGAGAAAACAGAAGAAAACAATCAAATGCGGGATGAGGTTAATCAGCTCTAGGACACCTTGGAGAAGTGGACGGCTACACCCTCGGTGAGACAAGTGGCACCATCTCTTACCAGTAGCCCAGGACTAACCAGCAGTGGAACAGCGGACACCGCACCACCTACCGGAGGTAAGAAGAAACTATTCTCCGAAGCTTTGTGCGGGAAAATTGAAGCACGGCACAAATTAACCGTGAAGCCGAGACACTCACATTCGACAGACGAAATTAAAAGGCTGATAAAATCTAAAATTGACCCTGTAAATATGAAAATTGGAATAAGGACGTTCAAAAGTCTTAAGAACGGTAATGTCCTGATTGAAGCTGATAGCAAGGAGGAGATAGAAACACTAAACTCACAGATCCGAGACATTTGCGGCGACCAGCCCGAAATAAATGTCCAGAAGCGAAGAAATCCTAGACTAATCATATACAACGTACCTGATGCAGTGACACATGAAAATGCGGAGGACATTATGCCTGCTCAGAACCCAGACCTGAAACTGCAAAAAGGGGACATCAAAATCAAGTTCATCTTCAAAACCAAAAGAAACACAACGAACCTAGTAGTAGAAGTGAATGAACAAACCCGCAGACAGAAGGTGCAAAACAAACTGAATTTGGAGTGGATGATATGTAGCATCGATGATTATGTATCTGTCAACAGATGTTTTAAATGTAGCCGAAACAACCACCGGCACACAGAATGCAAGAGTGAAGAGACGTGCCCTCTGTGTGCAGGAAAACACAAACTCAAAGAATGCACAGCATCGAGAGCTGAATACAAATGTACCAACTGCATGACGTACAATAAATACAATCAAAACAGGTGCATCAACGCAGATCACTCATCACTAGATACAAAGTGCCCTAATTTGCATGCAATAATTGCAAAATATAAACAAAACACCGATTACTAGAATAGCGCCAGCAAACAACAGGAGGAAGTTAAACAACAATCAGGAAATAACGATAAGATGCACGCAAATAAACCTACAGCATTCGAGAGTGGCGACAGACAACTTAATGAATCTAATTAAACAAGGCCACACAGACATCGTATTCGTACAATAACCATACTTCAAAACAAAACAGCAGGAATTACAAGGACTCACAGGACCTACATATCCACCGAAGACAGGAGCCGGGCGGCCATTATAATTACAAAAAAAAAATATAGACGCAGTACTTATAAATCAACTATTCAATAGAGACAACTTAGTCTTAGAACTGAAATAAAAGAGCACAAGGATTTTCGTAAGAAGTATGTTTCTTGACATAAATGAAGAAATAGACACAAAGACGGCAAAGTTTGACGAAATAATGCAACTCAGCAAAGGTTCAGGCATCTTCATCGCTATGGACAGCAATGACAGATAAAAGGTATGGCACAACAGTCAAACAAACTCAAGAGGTAAAATGTTGGAAGAAATCCTAACAAGTAGAGATCTACATATTATGAACGAAGAAAGCGAGAGGATCACATTCCAGAGTCGCAGAGGAAGCAGCAACATAGACCTAACGGTTATTAACAATCGACTACTTCAAAATTTTCATGACTGGGAAATCATTGAAGACGAAAGCTGTTCTGACCATAACATTATAAAATGCAACTTAGGACACGAAACTAAACAGGTGACACAACAAAACCACAACGGGCTGAGATACACTATACAATAAAAAAACTACAACAGATTCGACCAAAATTTGATAGAGCTTGTTGCAAAGAAATTTCAAATGGAAAATACAGAAGATGTAGCGAGTCTGGACAGCAACTTAGCAACACATGCTAAGGAAACAGGTGACATAGAAAGTGTCGTCGAAAAACTTCAGGAAGCTATAACCATGTCGTGCAATAATCATTAAAAATTCTAAAGAATGTAAAGAATATGATAAGGCAAAAATTGGTCTCATGGTGGACAGAGGAACTCACCATTAAAGGAAAAAACTGAACGCCCTAAGAAGACTTTACCAGAGAACGAAAAATAACGAAGAGTGAGGATAGCACCGTAAAAACAGATACTACAAGGAAAAAAAAAAGCAACATACCAAGCAACAATAAAAAGAGAAAAAATTAAAATCGTGGAAAGAATACTGCAAGTTGATACCGTGCGCAAACCCATGGAACACAGTATACAAGCTAGCATCAAATAAAACAAAGGGAAGACAAACGATGACAACCTTAGAAAAACCTGACGGCTCACTTACGTCGGATCTCAACGAAACACTGAAGGTGATGATCGACCACCTAACTCCAAATGACGAACAAAGTGACAACAAAGACTACCACAAAAGAATTAGGACCCTAACTACAGAACCCATCCAAACAGCGGACGACAGAGACTACACCCCCGCATAAGTCAAAAACGCCACAGACGACCTAAACCACAAAAAAGCGCCCGGGAGAAGACTGCATTACAGGAGAAATATATCAGAGAGTCTACAAACGATTCCCTTCATTTATCTACACAATATATGAGTGTTTGAGGAAAAGCTCTTTCACGAAGAAGTGGAAAAAAGTTAAAATAATATCCATCACAAACCAGGCAAAGAAAATTCAACGGATGTATCAAAATTCAGACCAATAAATTTAATAAATGTGGGAGGAAAAGTATTAAAAAAATACTTATAAACAGGATATTGCACCATGTTTACAGTAACAACCTTTTGAATTACAACCAATTCGGCTTCACCCCAAAGAAGAGCGCCATAGACGCTGCATTAGCAGTAAAGGAATATCTAGAAGAAGGAATTAGTCATGGACACATTGCAATACTAGTAACCCTCGACGTTAAAGGCGCATTCGATGCTGCTTGGTGGCCAAGTAAGAAAGACACTAAAATAATTTTACTGCCCGAAAAACTTTTATAACCTAGCTAATGGTTACTTTAGTGAAAGGACAGCAATCTTCACCACCAATAATATGTAAATGGAGAGAGAAGTGATTAAAGGCTGCCCACAAGATTCCTGCTGTGGGCCTGGATTCTGGAACATTCAATACAACTCACTGCTCAATTTGAATTTGGAAAAAGAACCAAAGCATTAGCCTAGGCTGACGACTTACTTATAGCAGTAAAGGCGGAAACGGTAAGAGAAGCAGAAAACTACGTAAACATGGAGATAAGTACAATAACGAAATGGGCAAAAGACAACAAAATTACTTTTAATGAACAAAAATCTAAAGCCATGGTGGTTACAAGGAAGAAGAGAAGAGAAAACAAAGAAGTGTTAATACACCTGAACAACAAACCTCTGGAACAGGTTAACAATATCAACTACTTGGGAATCATCTTGGACAGCAAACTGAACTTTGCTGATTTAGCTAATGCGTGTATTAGCTAAATCAGCAAAACTGAGCTGGGGATTGAATCACGAAGCACTCAACACCATATACAAAGGAGCCATCTTGCCTCTCATGCTGTACGGCGCGCCGATGTGGAGAGGTGCAATGGGAAAGAAGTGCAACAAAATTCTATGTAGCAGATTTCAACGGCTCATGAATATTAAAATAGCAAAAGCTTACCGAACAACTTCTAATGAAGCGCTCTGCATTCTGGCCGGTACAACACCAATAGAAATAAAGGTCGAAGAAGCTGCCAATCTATACCGAATCACAAGGAACAGACAGAAACATCAATTGGATCGTGAGGTAGAGCCGTAGTATTGGACACACCCGGCAGACTCAGTTAAAATTAACGAGAAAAAGGAAGGAAACGAACACACAATTCAAATATTCACAGATGGAAGCAAGAACGAACGCGGTGTAGGATCGGGAACCGCCATATACACAAAGAACAAATTAACACACCAAATTAAAGACAAGCTCCACGACAGATGCTCAAATAATCAAGCAGAACAAATTACAATAGTAAAAGCACTATAGGCAATAGAGACAATAAAAATAAACAAAACATTCCAAGAACAATATTAATACACACAGACAGCAGGATAACCCTAGACTCCCTCAAAAACAAGAAAAATCGTAACCATCTCATAGAAGAAATAAGAAAGAAGACCATCACACTGGAGAAAGAAAACTGGAACATAGAATACACATGGATAAAGGCACACGCAGGACACTATGGAAACGAGCTTGCAAACAAACTCTCTAAGGATGCAACTAGAAACAGTGACATATGCTACAATAAATTTCCAATAAGTGTAATAGAGCACCAAGAAAGAGAGAAAAGCACGGAAAAGTGGCAACAACTGTGGGACCACACTACTAAAGGACTTGCAACCAAAGAGTTTTTCCCGAACATTAAGGACAAGCTGAAAACGAAAATCAACCTAACACCCAACTTCACGGCAACGACAACAGCACACGGAAAGACAAGATCATACCTACATCGCTTCAAGATTATAGAATCCCCGGAATGCCCCTGCGCTAACGGAAACCAATCAGTGGATCATCTACTGTACCAATGCAGCAAATTACACAGTGAAAGAGAAACACTAATAGAACATATCTCAAAAGAAGACAACTGGCTGGTAAAAAAACAACGTGATAGTGACGAAATATCTAAAACAGTTTACCAATTTTACAAACTCCATTGACTACGAAAAAATGTAAACGAACAATCAGTGCATAAACAGTAATCAAATCCGCAAAAATGTAAATATTTTATATATATCATAAAGCTTGTAGTATTAAAGGATGTAAAGGAGCATGCTGTAAATAAATTAAAATAAGATATCCTTATAGAATTATTACCTTAGGTTTTTAACAACTATTCCATTTAACCATGTGACCTGAAGTAACCCTGATTTATGTTCCTCAAGTAGGGAAAGAGGGAGACACTTTTGTGGTCAGAATTGTGGCTTATTTTTGTGTAGTCTTCAATATTTAGGTTCTAGGTGGAAAGACACACAATTTAGAACTGGGCTATGTTAGCGATTTCGCGAATTGAATTGCCTATCATTTGCTTTGTGAATGTAATTTTGGTTTGCTCCTGTCGCTTCTGAACATTTGGAAGTTTCCGTCATACTTGCGGAGAGTGTTATCGATCGTTACAATTTGGTATTTGCTTGCAGTTTACAGAGATACATCAACGGGTACTTACCTGTATATGATCTTCTGTGCAAGATCAGGTTGTTACTCGCCAGTGTGTTACAGCAGATGTTCAAGTCGGAGTTTGTCTGTGTCGTGTTACTGTGGCTGTTTCCTTCTCCTGGTACATCGATTTTACCCTGCCAATTATCAGCCCGCCATTGCTCCATATTCATCTATCCGCCGAAGGTGTTGCAGAATATTTACGCCGAAATGCAACAGCATCGAATTCTCTCACATTGCACATCTACAAGCATATGATAATTTCTTCTTTCTGCGAAGCTTCGTTAGTTAGTTGTGTTTTGTACATGTGAATGCCAAAGTGGTTTGATTCGCAATATCGTCACTATTCTGAAGGTAACAAGATCCGAGCCAGCAACTTGTGTCGCATAAATATAGCACAAAATCGGTCTCCTGAAACAACATGAAATACGTAATTAATTGCAATGGAGAACTTAAAAATGTTATTTTTCAGTTTTGTTAGTGAAGGTTTCTCCTTATTTTGGGTTTTAGTGTGACTGAAACCTGGAATTTTACCCACAAAGGACAGCGTGGAAAATTTAACGATATCCAGTTCCGTGCAATAAACTAGTTCAAAACATTTATTGAAAAAATCACAACAAAAAGAGTCATTTAAAAGACAGTAATTTAAAAAATATAACAATCCTTCTACGAGTTTCGGTTTACAGCGACCATCTTCTGCGATGTGATTACGAGCAATTGAAAGAATAATTATGGCAAACTGCATTACGGACGTGCAGATATAAGTATAAGATACACATGTTAAATTATTTATAAACATATGTAGTTTATTGAACAATGTGATTTAGTCTTATATTGGCACGTGTCTAATATAATTAGACATGAATATAATTTCCTTTGCTAACAATTTCCCTCAAGAAGGACATTTCAGGCCGAACGGTGTAGAAGACGTGTCAATATATTTAAAAATTGTTGTTTAAATTAATATACTCGTATATTCTTTTGCAGTTTTTGGAATAAATGTTCTGAACTATGGTGGAAGATGTTTGTTCGTCACAAGTTAATCATGGATGAGACCTGAGTTCATCATGCATGAGACTCAAGTTCATCATGGATGAGGTCCAAGTTAAACACGGATGACACTCAAGTTCATCATGGATAAGACTCAAGTTCATCATGAATGAGACCCAGGTTAATCACGGATGAGGCCCAAATTCATCAAATATGAGAACCGAGTTCAACACGGATGCCACTCAAGTTCATCATGGATGACACCCAAGTTAATCACGAATGAGGCTCAATTTCATCATGGATGAGACCCAACTTCATCACGGATGAAACCAGAGTTCATCACGGATAGGACTCAAATTCATCATGGATGAGAACCAAGTTAATCACGGATGAGACTCAACTTTATCACGGTTAGAACCCAGGTTTGTCACGTTCCTCGTGGATGGAACTCAAGTTCATCACGGATGAGACCCAAGTACATCATGAGTGAGACACAAGTTCACCACGGATGAGACTCAAGTTCATAATGGATGAGACCCAAGTTCATCACGGATGAGAATAAATTTTATCACGGATGAGACCCCAGTTCATGACGGATGAGATCCAAGTTAATCACGGATGAGGCCCAAATTCATCACGTATGAACACCGTCACTCAAGAATTGAAGCTCTGAACCTACGTTGCACAATAATATGAAGATTTACACAACGCTGTTTCTACGGATTTTTTTTAGATATCCTCTGTATTTATGGAGCCCGAAGACTCACCACTGTTTTCACTCGTATAAGATATGGGCTACTGTACTATTTTCAAATCTAGGCTTAGATCTCACCATTGGCCTCTTGTTGTCACATGTTTCAATTCAATTTGGAATGCATTTGTCCTCTCCACTTGATTATATATATATATATATATATATATATATATATATATATATATACACACACACACACACACACACACAATGCTTGTTACCTAATATTATGAAGAGTGAATTCATCTGCTACGTTATACAACAAAACTCTTCTAAATCTACAATTTTCTCTCGCGCTGCCGGTGATAATGCTGTGATCGAAAAGGCCTTGGTTTTCGCTTTCATTTTCTTCGTCAGTACTTGCAGGGGGAATTCGTTTCCTTCCACATCCTCTCCCGTTCATTACTTACTAATCACCCTAACGTTCGTAGCATGTTAAAAAACACAAACATATGAATGAATTTCTCGTTCTTAATTTCGCGATAAAATGATGCTTAACCCTTCAGACCACAGTGGTTATTCTCTCTTTCTGCACACACACACACACCATTTGTTTTACAGAAACCAATCTATGCACATTGCCACACATTGCATTATTTATGTGTTTAAAAAATGGCCAGTATGGGTACGGGATGGTATAGTCGACAATGCGAACGCGCTACAGGCTGGTATTTTATCTTCTCAGCACCCTTTAAATTGGGCATGGTTACCAAACAGCCTCCTGTACAAAGTATACAGAGTTTCTTAAAGTGTGGTATATCGGTGGGGGCGTGGCGATATCCGCCCCCTCCGCATCTAGAGCCAGCGTTAAAGAAAGAGTTCAGCTATAAATCTATTCCCACTCTGTGCCTTAATTAGCATTTTACGGGATTAAAAATTACAATTGTTAATTAAACTTTTAAACTGTATATTTGCAATTGAAAAGCAGGCTGAGATCCGCGCTCTTTCGACATTCTACGCAGCGTAGAGTGGCAGTTCCGTGCCGACGTTTCGGCTCAAACTATCTGTCCCGTCCTCAAGGATCAAGCTTCTTGTACCTTTTGACCCTTGAAGATCGGACCGATAATTTGTCCCGAAACGTCGTAGACGTAGTTTGACTATTCCTATACATCTCATCTACTGATGAGGAAGATAAAATAACATTTATCTAACATAAGAAATGTAGACTTCACTTCCAATCAAGAAATTTGTGAAAACAAGATAAATACTAATAATAATAATTACACCAACAGCAATAGTAGCTATTATAATCTTAACAACCCTAATCTCAAAGAAAATCAACGAAGACAGAGAAAAAGGATCTCCATTTGAATTTGGATTCGATACAAAAAAATCCGCACCACTACCATTCTCATCACGATTCTTCCAATTTGCAGTAAGCTTCCTAATCTTTGATGCAGAAATTGCACTATTATTTCCAATACCAATCACTATGTTAATATCAAACATTAAATCATGAATACTAATTAGAATTTTATTCCTCCTAATTCTACTTATCGGTCTATATCATGAATGAAACCAAGGACCTCTTGAATGAAGAAATTAAACCCAACTACCACTCTACTCTGCGTAGAAAACTAAAAGAGCGCAGATCTCATTGCCAACGCGGTGGAACCTTGAAATTGTTCATAGAAGCATGCTGCTTTCTTTGAGATTGGAAATAAATTTTCTATGTTACGTAGCTGAAGCTTATACTTCAAAAAGTTAATTTTTCAACTAAAGCTGTTTTCCACCTTCAGTACGTTGACCAATCTGTGCACATCGCTACAGATGCTAATATGGCGACTCGGCTATCGCTGTCGGTGACGTAATGAAATAATAACCATGCGTTGTGTCCGTTGCACTATTTATCGATGTCGAATAATGAATTTAGGCATGACCGTTTGTTGTTGTAACTGAGAGGGTGCAACAATTTGTTATTACAATGGCATCAAACGCTTCATAACCTCAAAGTGATCAGGAGATTCCATTGTAACTTCCCTCAATGGTTACTTGGGCAGCAACATTTGCATTAAATGTGTAGGATAATCGAGGGCAGTAGCGACAAATATGTATGTCACCTTCGCTATTTGTAGCAGTTGTGTGAATCACAGACGGGTACATGCTTAATGGGGAGAGTCATTTTTGGATGTCAAAAAGTGCCCAAATATTTCTGATTAACTTTATTTTTAATATTACACTTATGTAAAACAAATTTAGTTATGGATTTATTAGCTAAACACAATATTTTACACTGTATTGTACATAACGAATAAAAAATTTGAAAATGTTTAATAAATGTCTTATGTAAAAAAATTTCAAAATGTTTAGAAAACGTCTCATGTAAAAAAATATTTTATTGTGTTATTTAACGAAGCTCTTAAATTCTAAGTTAATGTATTCCCGGTGATAAATGACTGCAATGTGAGTGTGAAGAATTTTTCTAATTATACTCTCATAGTTCAACAAAATACCAGAGAGAAAGTTTGTGTCATTGCCACTTTATTTACTATAAATATCACATGGAATTTTCCGGAACAGGACTGGTTCCTCTGCTGTGAGTGGTCGGCGACAAATCATGTGGGTCATGACGCGGTCCAAATAATTGTAACAAAAATTCTTACAATAAAACCAACTAGATGCACTAATTTCTCAAATTTATTTTTGGAATAAACTTCTGCATGTTTCGCACAGTTCCTCTGTCCATCATCAGGAGTTTTTCACTGTACACATAGCAATGGTATGTGTCATACAGGTCTGTTGACACATACCATTGCTATGTGTACAGTGAAAAACTCCTGATGATGGACAGAGGAACTGTGCGAAACATGCAGAAGTTTATTCCAAAAATAAATTTGAGAAATTAGTGCATCTAGTTGA
>Ga0131853_10010981_pt1 | contig 16560 bp, 14 predicted proteins | sample TergutLab28metaG_FD_92764 | JGI IMG/M metagenome (GOLD analysis project Ga0131853, IMG submission 92764) | Labiotermes labralis P1 segment gut microbial communities from Petit-Saut dam, French Guiana - Lab288 P1 (version 2) (version 2) | ecosystem: Host-associated > Arthropoda: Insects >...
CTGACCGAAGGGCTGCGCCAAGAACTGGTCAAACAGAAGTCCAATATTCGTGTCACGGTCAGTATAACAAGGCTCTCCGTGCTTGCAAGCTGTCTGCCGTAGCCAATTCAATATTGCTTTCAAAATTCCTGTTGTTGCAGAATATCAGTCCTGGATTGGTGGAGACCGAAATGGCCCCTGAAGAATTTCTGAGAAAATGTCCTTATTTGCAACCAGAAGACATTGCTGCAGGCGTTCTGTATGTCCTTGGCGCCCCTCCACATGTTCAGGTATGTGTTGTGTGTGACGTCATATTTTACAGCTATTTTCCCAGGGTAAATTCATTAACTCCATGGAGCAGATTTTCGCTCGAAAAGCTGACAGTTTCTAAGATGGTCTTGTTTCCTTACCATGCACACATCAGCTCTCCACCTGTCCCTAATCACAGCGAGATAAAACTAGTATACGCCTTCAGTCCAAATCAATTAGAATCAGCTGGATTCAAACATACGCGCGGGTCTTCAAATTTGTCTCCTTCCAGCAGATGTTCCAACCAAAATCTTGTAAATATTTTTGACCTTTCCCTTGCCTGCCATATGCCCAGTGCATATTATCCTTCTTTATTTGTCTACCCTAATGGTGTCAGGTGAAGGATAAAACTAATCATTGAGATTTGTATATATTGTATCATCAGGAATAATTCTCTCCCTACATACGCCAAATACCGAAGCGCTACCCCTTGTCGCCTGTGCGCAACTGTTTAATCGACACACTCCCAGCCAACTTTCATATAAGAAACGCGTCTCCCTGCGCAACGCGAAGAATTATCATGCCGTTTTAACAACGGAAGCACTGAACAAGTAATGGCGTGACGTCAGTTGTATTATACACACACGTACGTGTATATTTCAGCTCAAAATTAAATACTGACATCACAACGGACTGCTTCACGTGTAAACAGAACTGCTGTAAATTCAGACAGATTTGTTTACCGTCGTGCTGCTGGTAATGACGTCAATATTTTGAAGCAATGCGGCAAACTCTGGTCAGGTACAGTACCTGTGCTTGAATTGAGCACTACGTCACGAAGGCACATTGGAGAGTGGAGGTATTGCTTCTCCCAAATATAAACATGTCCTTAGAGACAGCATGATGGCAGCTTCAATTTCCGACTTGTTTAACCTCAGTGTATGAGCGCCTGGTAATATTTGTGGTAGCTAGACGCAGTCCTTGGTTGTGCAACACGCTGTCCCTAGGCCCTGTACCGACTTGAACATCCTGAGTGTTCGAAACTTCCACACAGTTGTTTAAAAATTGCATATTTTAACCGTCTGTTTCTAATAGCTTGTGTACTCAGTTTTAAATCGTGGAAGATGCATTTTCGTTGTTGGAATTGCCATCTACTCTGCGTTTCAAGTCGTTCTCAGTTCGTATCCATGTCAACAGGCAGTTCTGTCGCATTAACACAGGTGACAGCACTGTGCTAGCAACTGTCCCTTCCGAATGACAAGATCGGTGTTAGGAAGGAAGGACGGCACACGCTGAAGATAAGCACGAAAATGATTCCCACTCTAATTTTCCACACTACATTATAATAATAAAGCTGACATATTAACTTTAAAATAATACCATTCTACAGATATCGCTGGGAATATTAATGTAGGTAAACAAAGAGAATCACAGCAGTCACCATATGTGACGATACTGTAGAGAGACGCAACGTAATAATTTGTAATTACTTCTGTTTTCTGTTCCTGCAGGTGCATGAGCTGACGATAATGCCGGTGGGCCAGATCCTGCAAATGTCACTTCTATCCTCATAACAAAATATTTAATTGCCTTAATTACGTCTGCAGTCCGAATGTTTTAAAGCATTCTGTGAGCATTACTGTATGCTTCAGTCACAAACTGTTAACAACTCTTCAATGTCTGCCACGGAACGCCGTAACCTGTTTAATGCATTTAAACATATAAGGTATTAAAAAATTCTACCTTTTGGGAAGCGAAAGGAAAAGAATCCCCGCGTTAGTAAGGTGTTAAAATATGTACAACAGTGTATATATATATATATATATATATATATGCAAGTCGTCAGGTGTTTCGTTATTGCTGTAAAATCCGCAGTCTAGCATGACAAGTCACTTAGCTCAGAACCAGATTTAATCACATTTAAACGTTCATTTGTTGTAGTAAGTTTGTGTGGTGGTGGTTTATCAGTTGCAAGATGACACTAAAGACACATCAACACCACCACCATCATCATCAGCAGCAGCAGCAACAACAACGAATAGAAACAAACTAAAACGACGTAACAAATTAATAAAAACTCTTCCTGAAGACACCAATAGCACAGTTCCTAGTCCCGGCTGTAAGCAGAAAACTGTTCGCTAGTACACAAATGAAGAAGAAGAAATGCTTGATTCTGAACAGTCGACGAAAAAATGCAAATAGACAACTGTTTAACAGCAGCCTCATATCAAGAAGCAACCAGTTGCAGATATACCGCACGTTGGTACGCCCAGTGTGTACGCAACGTTCAGAATCGTGGACACTCACCATGGAAGAGGAAAGAGAATTAGAAATATCTGAAAGGAAAATACTGCGGAAAATATATGGACCAGTGAAAGAAAACGAATTAAGCAGAATTCGACAAAACGATGAATTAGAAGTTATAAATAAGGGTGGGGGAATATTGTCAGGTTCATTAAATGGCAAAGAATACGAAGGTTTGTTCACATAGAAAGAATGAAAACGATGAAATTCCAAAAAAGAAGTACGTAAAGCTGTATGCGACAAGACGAAAAGGAAGACGAAAAATGAGATGGCTGAATGACGTGTCCACGGACTGAGTAAGCTGGCCTAAACGAATGGAGAGACAGAGCAAGAGATCGAGAGGCATGGAGGCGTATTTTAAAGGAGGCCATGGACCACCCCGGGCTGTAGAGCCACCAAAGAAGAAGAAGAAGAAAGTGAACATAAAACCTGCACACGGGCAAAAACTGCATGCCCGGTGCCAATTTAGGCACCACAAAATCTGCCTCAGTGCCACTTTGGGCGCCACAAATCATGCCCCAGTGCCACTTTAGGAACCGCAAACCCTGCCCCAATGCCACTTTAGGCGCCTCAAACCAATTCTCCAGTGCCAATTTAGGCACCACAAACCATGCTCCAGTTTCAATTTAGGAACCACAAACCCTGTCCAAGTGCCACTTTAGGCACCACAAACACAGACCCAGTGCCAAATAAGGCACTACAAAATCAGTCCCAGTGCCACTTTAGGCACCACAAACCCTGCCCAAACTCCACTTTTGGCACCACAAACCCTGCCCTAAAGTCACTACCAAGGACCGCAATTTTAACACCTGATAGCTCACAGCTTTCTGTAGATTGTATTTTATCATAAAATGTAACGATCAAAAATGTAAAAGTTTTAATCTACTGAGTTTACTAAGATTTTAATCATAATGATTTTTGTAAGTGTAACAAAATGTAAAGGAAACTTATTCCTGAAGATCCTGCAGTTGCATATAAACCTGTAATAGTGCTTACGTTATATCAAATATATATATAACGTACTGAACGTTTGTTGGTCCTGATAAAAAGGAATAAATTATAATTCTCATTGATTAGAGAATATAAATTTTTTCTTCACTTTCTTCAAGTTTCAGACGAATGTCGCTGCCCTCATACCGACAGCGAAACACTGTGCCCTGCACTGCCTTCCAATGCCCTGACCTAACCTGCCCGGCCCTGCCCTCCTATAAACTGCGCAGCCATTCCCTGCTTTGCCTATACAACAAATTACAGAATATTCCATGTGAGAGATTATTATTATTATTATATTTTATTGCAATTATCAACGTTCCTGAATACGTCAGCCAAATACAGACTGTCAGGTCATAACAAATTCGCACCCATAAGGTCTAAATAAATGGATCAGCAACCGAAACGGAGTTGCTCTTCACAAAGTAGTCGCTTCTAATTCCACACATGGAAAATGCTTGTGGCATTTGTTTGGCGTCCAGGAAACAGTTCGTCTGTAACAACTTGCTCGGTCACTGATCAATTCTAGAGTTGCTGCGCACATGAACTAGAAGGAGAAAGTAGGACAGTTCAAGGGGTGAAATTCCAGGTTCCTTGTCCAACGCCAACATCGCCTTAAGGACAGGAACACGCTCGATCTTCACTGCCATGCCGTCTCACTGTCGACCAGCTGCTTTCAGCCTTCAATCAACGTGCACTGTTGAATAAGGAGTATTTGTAATGCAGAAGTCCTTCAGGAACTTCTCAGGTTGGGTAACGTGCGAATTCAGTGCTGCAGTGACATCCAGATATACCTCAAAGCCCGTCTACAGAACAGCAGATCCCAATGCATCAGTGCAATAAAAGATGATCAAAAATGACCACCGATAAACATTTCCCGTTGAAACGTACAGAATTCTACAACAGATCGCACGAATCTTCAGCTGCATATCAGACACTGCGTATTCTGCAGGCTATAACGACAATTTAATTCAAATTTAAACTCCACTTGGACATGGCGTCATGTTAATCGGTATTATGATGCCCACGTACGAAGGTTCTTCCTCTGACACTTCAGGCTAATCAAAGAAAATGTAATAGAATTACGAAATAATATTGGAAAAAAGCAAGTTTATGACCACATTGTGAACTGACTTGCAGTGTCAGACGGTAGTACAGGTAGTACAGAGGTAGTACGCAGGTAGTATGCAGGTAGTAAACAGGTCTGAAGCAGTTCTTCAGCCTGCATCCAGATACCATACTACCCCATCCAAACCACAACGTAAAACCAACTCAAATCGAACCAGAAGAATAAAATCCATGAAATAACTAAAAATTAATTCGCAAACTCCTGAGGATGGATGTATTAACATACGAAACATGTTGAGCAGTAAAAAATGAAATAATAAAACAAGTAACATCAATTTGGTCTCTCTGTATTCAGCAATCACTGTGCCATTCGCCACACACTCAACTTGCTTGCTTCCCTTAGCACAGATAATTTTTGGACAAACTTGAAAGGTGGAATTTCAAGTCGCATCAAACTTAAATATTCTACAAGATGTAATATTGTGTCTTGAAATAATTTCGTATAAATTTTCAAAAATTGCTCTCACATCTTCACAATTAAAATCTCTAGATCGAGTAGCTTCAGCTTTTCTCAAACACAAGAACTACGGACGTGCTACGGTCCTTAATTTCGAATTGTTATTAATTACATTTTTATGACGTGTCCTACGGCTGCTGGATCTAACATTTGTCTTGTTTTGCCTGACTTGCTTCGTGCAATGTTCCTAGTAGCAAAATGAATTTCTATCCTAATTGTACTGTAATATGTTGGAACTTGGCCATTCGCCCCAGGTTCAATATAAATTATGCACGCGCACAATTTGTAGAAATCTTATAGTAATATATTATTTTCCCCTAAGACAACTTGAAGACGGTCAGTACAGGCTGACACTTTAGTTTTTCCACTATATATTCATTAAATACACCTCATGTGACAGAGTTGCAATTGACAACAAAAAATTTTCCAAGTTTCACACACAAAACAGCGATGTAACACATCCTAGGATTAAAGGAATAATTACACAAATAAATGGTTCGGTAAAATTAGCATTCAAGCTGTTTATATTATATAGATTAGCATATAGTGTGAAACCTCACCTGCGACTTAATCATACAAGAAAAGAACTCAGGAACACAATATTTTGTAACAATCGCCTTGAAAAATTTCTTGACCTGTTAAACAATTCCAAAATAGCTAAACACTGAACACACTTGCACCGATCTAAGATTACAACAAAGCTGCTTGTGGCGGACAAATTTTAAATTAAGGGGCAATGCTTATTATATTTGATTATAGATGGCATACCAATGGTTCATGACTGAAACTGAAAAGAGGCCCTGGTAAAATTTCACCCTTTTCGTTTCCACCGCCAGGCGCATCCACAGATTTCAGCTAGGAAATAACATAATATGCCCTGACCTATGACTGACTTGGTTAGGTAAAAAAGGAAGTAGACAGCAACGCCCCAGATGTGCAACTTCCCGTGTACAGCAATTTCCATATACCGCTCCTACGCGAGAATGCAAAGTAGCAAAACTCGTCGTGACACTGGAAAACATTGCAGAGTCACTGTGACGTACATAAAGGCTATCTGTATAAAAGACGAATTCAGGCTTGCTCTGCTGTCATTTGAGAAGTTCATCTGGCAGAGGTAAGTCGAAATCTCTAATCATAAGTAACGATTCTTATACTATATGCAGAACGGGATTGATGGGTGAAGCATGTAGAACATATAATCAGGATCAGAAATATTTCTAAAAATATGACCAGAAAAGATGAAGTGAGGAAAACCCCGTATTGAAGAAGCAGGCGTAATGTTAGCTCACGTTAACCTGAAGCGTAAATACTATGAAAGATTGTGATCATAGATTTGGCTTGTGTGAAGTAGGCAACGAAACGTCGAGTTCTGTAGAAATCGTTGAATTCTTTGGCAGTAGTTTTTTGCCCCACAAGATTTCTTTTATAATGAGTTAGATGCAATAAACAAATTGATCTTGCTGTCTGAGAGCTGAGGTGCGCGCGTTAGCAAATATCAATATTAAAATATTCTAGTATATGAAGGTATAACACTGATATAAACGGACGTTTCGGAGGAAGCTGTTACTTGTGTCTTCGGCTTTGATCTTTGAATTCTGGGTATTTTCAGACGCTGGGAACACGTGTCCGCATTGCAATGGCGTCTGCCACGTTAGAGCAGTGATAGCAAGCATTAGTGATAGTTCTCAATACGCAAGAATGGTTATAGGGAAGGCAGACTTGCAGGAAATATCACTTCACTGCCAATTTACAACGTGCTGTTAATTGAGAGATCTACTGCTTTGTGTTTGTCAGATGGAGCTCTGGTCAGGGCGTGTGGCTGTGGTAACAGGAGCAAGCAGCGGCATTGGAGCAGCCATCGCTGCAGAACTCACCAAGAAGGGGCTCAAATTGGTCGGAATTGAAAGCAGGGCAGGGAGAATGGGGGTGTGTTTCAGTCTATTGGTAATTCCCCGCATTTCACGGAACCGGAATGTTCATTACCGTACTCAAAATGGTCCCCCACCTATTTCTATCCCGGGCCAGCCCAATTCAGTCCATATACCCTCATCCCACCTCCTGGAGATCCGTACTAATATTATATACCCATCTATGCTTAGGTCTTCCCAGTTGTTTCTTTCCCTCCAGGTTCCCCACCAAGACACTATACACACCCTTTCCTCACCCATACGCGCCACATATGAAATCACTTAACTTTATTTGAAGTGTCTAGTTACAGAGAGACATCTCGAATGCTCACTCGCAGATAAGTGTGCAGTAATTGCTTTCAAAGACTACTTCACAGTTGCTTTCTGCGGACGGCTCAAAGGAAGACTTCAGAAAAATCATTAATATAAACGTGATGGGCCTCAGTGTGTGCACACAACAAGCACTTAAATCTACGAAAGAGAGGGGAGTGGACGATGGACATGTCATTCATATTGACAGATCAGTGTTCTTAAGTATGGCAATACAGTTACAGGTGTGGAGTGGCCCAGAAGATTACGGGAAGTTAAGGCACCCAGATTTCGTCACAACAGCACAGGATGGTGGTAAATTTTTCAGCCTTACGCACCCGCCACATTTACCCCCAGGAAATGTTCCTGCTATTCATTTCTGTTCGAGGGTGAACCGACCGCATGGCTATAGTGCGATCGGAAGGAATTTATGTCAAAGATAATTCAAGTGCCACAAGCTGAGCTGGAACCAGCGACCTACCGAATTTTAGCGCAGCACCTTAACCACTGTGCTACCGCGGTGCCATTTAAGTCTGGCATTAGCAAGATTAATTACCTATAATTCTTATCAGATTTCGTAGATATATACCTACAAGTGTTACATTTTAATTGCAAGAAAGCGTAAATAGATCTTCCAATAAATCTAAAAATAAATTTCCGATGTGGCGCAGTACAATTTATTAGCTTGCATATGGACACATTATTTTGCAAAAATAATACGTCCTATCAATTCCTGTAGAATTAGGGAAATCGATGAGACTGTATTTCAGTGCACAATATATGTTAATTGAAAGGTATCCACATGTCAGTATGTATGTCTGCACGCAGGTGCGTTGGTGAGTTGGAAGGCGAGTGGAGCTGCACAGTTTAGCTCTCTAATCAACATCTTGCTGCACTGTAACACATATCAGCCCCCTGAAAATGGCTTCTTAAAGCAGTCGAAACATGAAGTGTGAGATAAGATAAACGAATAACAAATTACGAATTACAAAAGTCTAACAAATAATTGAACTTTACTTTCAATTTGCTATTCCAGACTGTCCACTAATTTTGAAAATAAAGCTCTTGGATGCAGAACTTTTAAGTAGCTGGATCACATTAAGCTACATGCCGCTGTCTGTCTCATACAAACACGTTGTCATTACCTTAACAGGAGCTATCCGGAAGTGTTGATCATTACGTTGTCATTAACTTGCAAACGTATGTTCTACCGTATTCTTCGACGGTGTTATATATTTTAAACTAAACCTTACCTTTGTGTGTACTCCTTGTAGATGGCTAAATGTTAGCTCAAATATGATGCGGTAACTTGCGACTGGTATAAACTGTGCAACAAGTTTGAATAAATATTATCTGTGCTAATAAAACGCTGCTCCGTTTTCGTTATGTTGCTGCTATTGCTTATCATATGTGAAGCAAAATTTCTTCTGTTTCATGTTTACGAACGTCTGTTGATAACGGTACAGCACCATTTCTTGCTTCTATTATTGCTGGACCCTTAACACCCTTCGAAGGACTCAGCATGTACGGTGCGTCAAAACACGCCGTCAACGTTCTGACAGAAGGGCTGCGCCAAGATCTGATTAAACAGAAGTCCAACATTCGTGTCACGGTCAGTATAACAAGGTTTTCCGTGCTTGCAAGCTCTCTGCCGTAGACAATTCAATTTTGAATTCAACATTCCTCTCGTTGCAGAATTTCAATCCTGGATTGGTGGAGACCGAAATGGCTTCTGAAGAATTTCTGAAAAAGAATTTTTATTTGCAACCAGACGACAATGATGCGGGCGTTCTGTATGTCCTTGGCGCCTCTCCAGATGTTCAGGTACGTGTTGTGTGTGACCTCAGGATTTGCAGTTATTTTCCTCGGGTCATTTCATTAAATACATGGAGCAGAGTTTCGCTCGGGAAAGTGAAATTTGCTAAGATGGTCAAGTTTCATTATCATGTCCACAACAGCCCTCCACCTGTCCCTAACCACAGCGAGATGTACCCAGTGTACGCCTTCCATCCAAATCTATTAGGATCAGCTAGATTCAAATAAACGCGCGGGTCGTCAAAATTTTGTCCTTCCAGGTGTTTTTCCAACCAAAATCTTGCAAATATTTTTGGCCTTCCCTTTGCCTGCCATATGCCAAACCCAATTTATCATTCTTTATTCGGATACACTAATGATGTCAGGCGAAGAATACAACTCATCATTCAGATTTGTATATTTTTTATCATCAAGAATAAATTTCCCCCTAACTAAGCCAAATACCGAAGGACTACCCCTTGTCGGCTGTGTGCAGCCGTTTAATGGACACACTCCCAGCCACCTTCCGTATCCGAAGCCCGTCTCCCTACGCAACTCGAAGACTTGTCATGCCGTTGTATCATGGGAAGCACTGAACATGGAATGGCGTGACTTCAGTTGTATTATACACACACGTACGTGTATATTTTAGCTCAAAATTAAATAGTGACATCACAACGAACTACTTCACATGTAATCAGAACTGCTGTAAGTTCAAACAAATGTGTTTACCGTCGTATTGCAGGTAATGGCTTCAGTACCCTAAAGGAACGCGGCAACCTCTAGACAGGTACAGTTCCTGTGTTTAAATTACACTATGTTACAAACGCATATTGGAGAGTTGAGGTATAGCTCCTCACACACATAACCACAGCATTACTGACAGCATGATGGGCAAGTTCACTTTCCGGCTGCATCAGCCCCAGGAAATCTGCGCCTGTTAGCTTGGGTGGTAGCTGGACGCTGAACTTAGTTTTTCGACACGCGATCCCTGGGTCCCTGTAATGGCTTGAACATTCCGAGTGTTCGAAACTTCCACACATTTGGTTAAAAATTGCATAATTAACCGTCTGGGTCAAATAGCTTGAGTACTCAGTTGTAAATCGCGGAAGATGTTTTTTCGTAGTTGGAATTGCCATTTACTGTGCGTGCCAAGTATTTCTCATTTCGTATCCATGTCAACACGTAGTTCTGTCGCACTAACACAGGTGACAGCACTGTGCTAGCAACTGTGCATTCCAATGACTAGTTCGGCGATAGGTGGAAGGAGGGCACACGCTGAAGTTAAGCACGAAAATGATTCCCACTCTAATTTTCCACACTACATTGTAATAATAAAGATGACATATTAACATTAAAATAATACCAATCTACATATATCGCCGGGAATGTAAATGGAGGTGAAGAAAGAGGATCACAGCAGTCACCATATGTGACGATACTGTAGAGAGACGCAAGGCAATAACTGTTATTTACTTCTGTTTTCTGTTCCTGCAGGTGCATGAGCTGACGACAATACCGGTGGGCCAGAACCTGTGGTTGTCACTTCGTTCCTCATAACAAAATAGTTACCTGACTTAATTACGTCTGCAGTCCGAATGTTTGAGAGCATTCTGTAAGCATTACTGTATGCTTCAGTCACAATCTGCCTTCAACCCTTCAGTGCCGTCCAAGTTACGCTGTACACGGTTGAATGCATTCAAACAAACAATGTATTCAGAAATTCTAAATTTTGGAAGCAAAATGAATATAAACCACGCCTTAATGTGGGGTTAAATCATATACATAAAAAGGTGTCTATATATATATATGTATATATATATATATTTATTTATTTGCACGTCGTCAAGCGTTTCGCTATTGCTGTAAAATCCGCAGTCTTGCATGTCAAGTCACTTAGCTCAGCACATTTTGGTAACACTTTTAAACACACTCTTAATGTATTAAGGTAGTTTGCTGGTGGTTTACTATTTGCAAGATGACACAGATAAGACACCACCACCAACACCAACAACAACAACAACACCACCACACCACCACCACTACCACCAAAAATCTCACAACCACCACCACCAACAACAACAACAAAAACACCACCATCACAACCACCACCACCACACAGATCACCACCACCACCACCACTACAACCACCACCACCAACACCACCACCACAATCAGCAGCAGCAGCAACAACAAACAAACAAACAATCAATGAAGTAACTAATTAATCAAAAACCCTTCTTGAAGACACCAATAGCACAGATGCTAGTCCGGCTGATGAGCAGAAAACTGTCCCCTCGTACACAATTAAGACGAAGAAACGCTTGATTTTCAACAGTCGACTTAAAAATGCAAATAGACAACTGGTTAACAGCAGCCTCATATCAAGAAGCAGCATGTTACAGATATGAAGCACGTAGGTACGACCAGTGTTTACTTATGCTTCAGAATCGTGGACACTCACCATGGAAGAGGATAGATCATTAGCAGTATTTGAAATGAATATACAGCGGAAAATATATAGTATAATGAAAGAAAACTAATTATGGAAATTCGAAGAAACCATGAATTAGAATCAATAATTAAGTGGTAGAAAACTGTCAGGTTCATTAAATGTCAAAGAATAGGATGGCTTGGTCACACAGAAAGAATGCAAGACACCGCAATTCCAAAAAAAATATTGTACGGAAAGCTGTATGCAACAAGACGAAGAGGAAGACCAAAAATGAGATGGCTGGATTACGTGTCCACCGACATGAGAATGATGGAAATAATCGAATGGAGAGATAGAGCATGGTATCGAGTAGCCTGGAGGCGTATTGTGAAAGAGGCCAAGGCTCACCACGAGCGGTAGCGCCACCGAAGAAGAAGAAAAAGAAGAAATAGAAGAAGAAAAAAAGAAGAAGCAGAAGAGAGTGAACCAATAAAACTTCACTCGGGCAAACCCTGCCCAGTGCCAATTTAGTCACCACAAACACTGCACCAGTGCCACTTTAGGCACAAAAATCCTGCCCCAGTGCCATATTGGGCACCACAAACTCTGCACAAGTGCTATTTTAGGCACCACAAACCCTGCCCCAATTCCAATTTAGACACCACAAACCATGATCCTGTGTAAATTTAGACGTCACAAATTTGTGCCAGTGCCAATTCAGGCACCATAAACCGTGCCCCAGTGCCATCTTAGGCACCTCAAACTCTGCACCAGTGCATATTTAGACATCACAAACCTTGCCCCAGTGCCACTTTTGGCACCACAATCCATGCCCCAGATCCACTTTAGACACCCCAACATTGTCCCAGTGCCAATTTAGGCACCACAAATTCTGCCCCAGTGCCACTTTAGGCACCTCAAACTCTGCCCAATGCGACTTTAGGCACCACAAACCCTGCCTGAGTGCCAATTTAGGCACCACAAACCATGGCCCAAGTCCACTTTAGACACCACAACCCAACTCGAGTGCTACTTTAGGCACCACAAACACAGCCCCAGTTCCAATTTAGGCACTACAAAACCTACCCCAGTGCAATTTTAAGCACCATGAACCCTGTACAAGTGCCACTTTAGGCACGACAAACCCTACCCGAATTCCAATTTAGACACCACAAACCATGATCCTGTGTCAATTTAGACGCCACAAATTTGTCCCAGTGCCAATTCAGGCACCACAAACCGTGCCCCAGTACCACTTTAGGCACCTCAAACTCTGCACCAGTGCAAATTCAGGCACCAAAAACCCTGCCCCAATGCCAATTTTGGCACCACAATCCATACCCCAGAACCACTTTAGACACGACAATATGGTCCCAATGCCACATTAGGCACCACAAACTCTGCCCCAGTGCCACTTTAGGCACCTCAAACTCTGCCCAATGCAAGTTTAGGCACCACAAACCGTGCCCGAGTGCCAATTTAGGCACCACAAACCATGTCCCAAGTCCACTTTAGACACAACAACTCAACTCGAGTGCTACTTTAGGCACAACAATCACTGCCCCAATTCCAATTTAGGCACCACAAACCCTGCCCGAGTGCCAATTTACACACCACTAACGATGCCCCAATACCAATTCATTCACCACAAACCCAGCCCCAGTGCTCCTTTAGGCACCACAAACCCTGCCTCAATTCCAATTTAGGCACCACAAACCATGCACGAGTGCCAATTTACACACCACTAACGATGCCCCAAGTCCACTTCATTCACCACAAACCCAGGCCCAGTGCTACTTTAGGCACCCCAAACAGTGCATCAACTCCAATTTAGTCACCACAAACCCTGCCCCAGTGCCAATTCCAAGTACTGCCTTTTTAACATCCGACGGTTCACAGTGATTTGTAGATTCGATTTTATCATCAACTGTAAACGTTTTAGACTTCTGAGTTTATTACTTTCTTAACACGAACGATTTTCGTAACTGTAGGAAACTAGAAAGGAAAAGACTTCCTGAAGATGCTGCAGCTGCATTGAAACATGTAGTAGTGGTTACGCGATATCAAATATATATATATATATATATATATATATGGTGTTTTTGATGGTCCGGATAATAAAGTAATAAAGTATAATTGTCATTGACTATAGAACACAAATTTGTTCTTCACTTTCTGCCAGTTTCATACGAATGTCACTGCCTTCATACCGACAGGGAAACACTGTGCCACGCCCTGCCCTGCACTGCCCTACCGTGCCCTGCCCTGCCCTGTACAATAAATTACAGAAAATCCCTTGTGACAGATTTTATTGTAATTATTATGATTTTATTGTAATTAGCAACGTTCTTGAATACGTCACCCCAATACAGACTGACAGTTCATAACAATTTCGTACCAATAACGTCTCAATAATTGGATCAGCTGCCGAAACGGAGTTACTCTTCACAAAGACTTCACTTCTAATTTCTCACAAGCAAATTGCACGTGGCATTCGTTGGGCCTCCAGGAAACGGATCAACTGAAACAACTTGGTCGCTCACTGATAATTTCTAGAGTTGCTGCGCAGACCATCTAGAAGGAGAAAGTAGGAAAGTTGAAGGGGTTAAATTCTAAGTTTCGAGTCCAACACCAAATTCGCCTTATTGACAGGAACCCCCTCGTTTTTCAATGACATTCCGTCTCAATGTCGTCCAGCTGCTTACAGTTTTCCATCAAAGTGCACTGTTGAATAAGGCTTATTTGCAATGCAGAAGTCCTCCCGGAACCTGTCAGGTTGGGTAATGACCACCGATAAACATTTCCCGTTGAAACGTACAGAATTATACAACAGATCGCACGAAACTTCAGCTGCTTATCAGACACTGCGTACTGTGCAGGCTATAACGACATTCTAAATTCAAATTTACTCTCCACTTGGACATGGCGTCATGTTGATTGGTATTATGTTACCCACGTACGGAAGTTCTTCCTCTGACACTTCAGGCTATTCGAAGAAAATGTAAGAGAAATAAGAAATAATATAGGAAAACAAGTAAAGTTAAGGTCTCTCTGTGACCTGCGTTTCAGTCACAGACGTTAATACAGGTAATATAGAGCTCGTAAGCAGGTAGTGTGCAGGTAGTACACAGGTCAGAGGCAGTGCTTTAGCCTGCATCCGAATGCCACAAAAACCCAGCCAAACCACAAATTAACACCTACACACATCGAAACCGAACAATACAACCCATGAAATAACTCAACAAATAAACCGCAAGCCCTTGAGAAGTGATGAAATAACACATGAAAAATGTTGAGCAGTAAATAATGAAATAATAAAGGAAGTGACATCAAGTTGGTCTATCTTTATTCAACAATCACTGTGACTTTCGCCACACTCTACACTTGCTTGCACAGATAATTTTGGACAAAATTGAAGGTTGGAATTACCAGTCTCATCTAAGTAACTTATTTTACTAGACGTAATATTGTGTCTTGACATCAGTTCTTATAAATTTTCAAAAATTGCTTTCATATCTTCACAATTAAAACCTGTAGATCGACTATTCAGCTTATCTCAAACACAAGGACTACGGACGTGCTACGGTCCTTACTTTCGATTTGTTATTAATTACATTTTTATGACATGTCCTACGGCTGCTGGATCTAACATTTGTCTTGTTTTGCCTGACTTGCTTCGTGCAATGTTCCTAGCAGCAAAATAAATTTCTATCCTAATTGTACTGTAATATGTTGGAACTTGTCCCATCCCCAATAGTACAACATGACATATTGGTCCATGGCACAGCAATAGACCAATGAAGGAATTTCCAAATTGGTATGTAGTCAAACACAACTGTGTCACATGAGGTGTACTTAAAGAATATATATTGACAACTACATGTTTCGGCCTGTAATGACCATTTTCATGTTGTCTTAACGGAACTTAAGATCTCACTATAAGCATGCACGCGCACGTGGTGTAGAGATCCCACTGTAAGATCTTAAGTTCCACTAAGACAAACTGAAGATGGACAGTACAGGCCGAAACATGTAGTTGTCCATTATATAGTCATTAAATTCACCTCATGTGACACAGTTGTGTTTGACTACATACAATTTTCCAAGTATCACACACACAACGGCCATGACACACTTCCTAGCAATAAATGATTAAAATCACAGATTAGTGGTTCGGTTAAATTAGCAGTTAAGCTGTTTTTATTATATACAGGGTGTTCCAGGAGGAATATGCCAGACTTCGGGAAGGTGTTCCTTATGTTAAATTAAACCGATATAATCCAAAACACCTATGTCCAAAGTTGAACGTTTACGGAGATAATGGCCATAAAATGGTGTGGTCTTCATGCGGGTTAACACACTGTACCTGTCAGTTGACAATCTTATCCATTTCTGACCTTGAGTGTGGTGTCATATGACGGCAATTGAGCTCACGCTAGACACAGAACTTTACGCGTACTTCCTTCAGTGTGTAGTGCAGTTTACAGCACCTTTTGTATGGTTGGTAGGTTAGTTGCACGGAGTTGCTATAATGCCTTTTGTGTTTTCCCACGTGGAATATTGTGACATGCATTTTTTTTATGGATTTTGCGATGGCAATGCACGTGCTGCTGTAGAAGAATACCAAAGGCGGTTTCCCGATCGAAGGATTCCGTCTCGAAGTGTATTTACGCGAATTCACCAGTCATTGCGTGATACTGGTTCTCTTCCAAGTGTTTCTGTGCAGTCTGAAAGGGAGGTAGTACGAACGATTAACACACGAGAGAACATTCTTCAGATGGTTCAGAGAAGTCCGCGTCTGTCCACCCGTAGAATGGCTTCTCGCATCGGCGTATCACGTATGCAGGTGTGGCGAATTTTACATGAGGAAGATTTGTATCCGTACCATGATCAAAGGGTACAACATCTGGAACCAGGCGACCATGCTCAGCGTATGGATTTGTGCCACTGGATAAAAGCTCATCCCGAACTTTTAAGCGTCATTTTATTCAGTGATGAGGCGTCTTTTA
>Ga0131853_10010982_pt1 | contig 16560 bp, 6 predicted proteins | sample TergutLab28metaG_FD_92764 | JGI IMG/M metagenome (GOLD analysis project Ga0131853, IMG submission 92764) | Labiotermes labralis P1 segment gut microbial communities from Petit-Saut dam, French Guiana - Lab288 P1 (version 2) (version 2) | ecosystem: Host-associated > Arthropoda: Insects >...
GTGGGTATGTGGACTGGATTGGGTTGGCCCAGGATAGGGACAGGTGGCGGACGCTTGTGAGTACGGTAATGAACCTTCGGGTTCCGTGAAATGCGGGGAATTTCTTGACTAGCTGCAAACCAGCTAGCTTCTCAAGAAGGACTCTGCAACATGGAGTAAGTAAGTAAGTGATTTCTGCAGCTGAATTAAAAAAAATAATCATAAAGTGTGGTCAAAGTGCTTGGTATGTTGTTGTAGGGTTCACCATTGTGTACAAACATCTAACCTTAGTCTTGATCCTTTATGGACCTTGTCTTGTAAGTATATCAAATTTTTTAATTACAATAAAATATGTATAAAATTTCATTAAAATATATACTTTAAGATAGAGGCAGAGATTTATGCTGTATTGTGCAACATGCTCTGTGTAGGAGGTAACTTGCTGTAGTATAGGTGTGTGTGTGGGTGTATTGGTCAAAGTGTCTGGAATGTGTACTATACACCAGAACCAGTAACAATTCACCTTGTACATGGAGCACAATGACACACAATACAGTTTAAGTGTCAACATATATTTTATGTATCACATATTATATATTTTATGGAATATTGTATCTTTATTATGATTTTAATCAACAAAGTTTATATACTTACTGGACAAGATCCATAATGGATCAAGAAAAAGGGTAGATGCTTGTATACATTGCCAAAACCTACAGTGACAAAAAACACATACAATTTTAACCACATTTTATGAGATTACATTTTTTAATCGAGGTGCGGAAATTACTATGAATATGCATTACTATTGTAATGTATTATGGACTACTAAGTTTTAAATTTTGGTGTATAGACTCCCTTAAGATGGCATAGTTCTGCTGAAACACGCAAAGTACACAAGAAATTGTATTGTTATGTATGTTAGATGTGCATACATTGGCTCTATAAATGAGAAGTTTAGTCACAAAGCATGAAATGAGTAATATAAGAAAAGTCACACTCATTTACATCAGCATGCTCTGTGACTCATACTGCATAATCATTAATTCTCCTTGGTGCTCAATAATATTGGTAACTGAAACAGCCTCAAAGAGAGCAGCCAACAAATTTCCCTTTTAAGTGAAACAAAAATCAAACTGGAATCTGACAGGCAAATAAACTGTAGCTTGCAAAAAACACTGTCATATCGTCATGTAATTAGATGCTGGCGCTAATAGAGGGGTAAAAACAGATAATCCTGAGATAGCCTCTTTTAATCTGCATTATCCACAACCAATTTTAATGGCTGGTAAAAGCTTGGTTTGTTTAGCTGATGTCTGGTAATTAAAGATTAATAACCCACATGAGAATACATGTCATTTTGAGTTGTGGGTTTATTATATGTTCTCATTTTATGATATGTTATAGTTTACATTTATCAGTTATAAAGAAGTTATCTAGCTTCAATGTAGAGTGAAAGGTGGACTTATGTTACAAATGTGATTCTGATTTTAAGTAACACTGTGATTAATGAGTTTTAAATGAAAAGGTGAAGCTGTGGTCTGGTACATGGGTACTGGCATTGGAGAGGAATAAAATGTTTTCATACTGTGATTTATATTGCTTTCATATCTTGGAGATTTATGCAGCATGTTTCTGCAAAACAAGATTTTCACATACCAGACTATAACACTCTGTCATAACCCTGAATATCACCGTGTCAGTAACATGTCTTTTGCAATCACTTACCTAATGTCCACATCCCTGAAGCTTGTAGCAATTTTATCATAAAAAATGTTGTCGACAGTTGTGTTTTAAACTTATGGTGTAACCATTTTCTAACTACAAAGTGCTGTCGTATGAAATTACACATTCCTTCACACTAATTCAAGTATGGCCTTGGATTCCAAGCTCATTCTTAACTGTATTTTGCTGTCTTTTGTTTAGGCTTCTTTACAGTATAATTTCCATTTATGTGCACCCTTAATATGTCCAAATACAATAATTATTAAACAATGTCATATTGTATCTAAAGGAATTACAACTGTATCATTTTTCAGAGAATGTCAATTTGCTGGAGTCAGCAAATTTATGACTGAAGATTTGTGTTACTTTGGTATATTAAATGGCACAGCATATGGAGTTTCAAATAAGGCAAGTTTATCATAATGGTAGCAAGGTTCAGGAATACGATGGTCGTGGCCTATCTAAATGTAACTAACGTCAGCCAGGAAAAACATGGCCTACCTGCAGGTTATATAACAGAGTATTAACCACAAATTTCCGTCTAACCCCTCAACCTAACAACGTCTTTTTGCATATAATATTTGTATTAGACTATTAAATTAAGGCAGTGTTTGACTAGACTTGTTTATTGCTGCTTCCGAGACTCGTGTGAATATGTGCAACCTACAGTACGCTTTTATTTTTCCGTCTGGTTTGTGATACAAACCAAGCTTAATTAAAACAGGAGAAATAAACTTCGTTGAAGGCAATTTCTTTCTCTTGTCATTATATCTAACACGAGACGACTGACATAAAAAATAGTTAATTAAAACGCTATGCGTAAATCTTAGATCCTTGCTTACATCTGCGGAAGCCAGGGATTCAAATCCGGACAGAATTTTGTAGACTGAAATAAATTACGACGGGATTTGTCTTATTGCTTTTTTTTTAGGTTGCTGCCTCAGGTGGGGAGACCCGAGGGAAAGAGACAACTTGGAAGACCCAGGTGTAGATGGGGATAATTTTAAGATGGATCTTCAGGAAGTGGGATGTGGGAGCACGGAATGGATCGATCTGACTCAGGATAGGGACAGGTGGCGGGCACTTGTAAATGAGATAATGAACCTGCGGGTTCCATAAAATGTAGGGAATTGCTTGATTAGCTGAGAACCAGTTACCTTCTCAAGAAGGACTCTGCTACATGGAGTAAGTAAATTAGCCACTGTCTCAAATGCTGGTTAATGATAAACTGGAAAGGATTTGGAATGTGGCGGGCGTGACTTGTTCGAGGTCCTATTCCTGAATTTGCATAGGAGGGACTGAAGAAAACAAAGAGTCATTCAGAGTGACTGATGTCCCAGTTGAAATCAGAAACAGACACATTTCGAATACGACGTACAAGCCCAGACCCTTTCTTTACCACTAGACTAACGTCCTCGGTCAGAAGATTATGATGTGACTGAACGAAGGGGACAGATCACAAAATAAATCATAAACTGCCATTCATTATTTTTGGGGGGGCAGTTGCCGAAGAGTCAGATTTTTGGAATTTTGCTAAATCATAGAGGAGAGCATAAGGTACACAGAATGATATTTTACGGTTTTTCATTCCTAATAAGATCTCTGAAATTGCCATATTCCTTAACTGGTCTATCGAAGGCAACCTTACCCTATAAGTAAAATTATCCCTTTGCGTGACATGATGATATATGGCGGAGGGAAGGCATAGCGCCACGCATTCTTAACGTGGGAACTAGATGCAGTTTAATGAGCAGTTTCGCGCCCCGCACATTTTACTGTCGAAAGAAAGGTCCCGGTACCCATTAAACAGGAGGCTGGGTGGGCCCCATAGCCTGTCTGGGTGACTCGGACAAGAGATAGAGCCTCTGCCGGGAATTGAACGGCGATTCTTCGAATAAAAATATGTTAAGTCTTTACGTAGAGAAATATGCCAATTCTTGATTACATTTACAAAGAAATAGCAACATAACTCTTCTAATACAAAACCCCTTACGAAGAGTATCACCTGCAACACATTTCTCTTCCCATCACAAATGACAGGATACAACGACCACTTCTAGACAAAATTTGCACTTCACGATGCCTTATCCTGCAAAAGTAACCAGATTTCTATGAACTCACGTGGTAATCTTTGTTTCTATGGCGTACAGTAAATTCTTTCTGCCATTTCAGAGGAACTTGCATCCTCACTCTTCAGGGAGACTAAATTTGGTTGTGGTGGATGCTGAAGTGAACGGGAGGAGAAATTAGTCGTCATCTACTGCCGTTCTGTATTTATGATTGACCACAATAATTGCAGTCTTCCTATAGACAATAACTGGGGACACTTTCCTTATAGATCAACTCAGCATCGTCCGAAACCAAATTCTCTCTGAGGAAGGAGGCAGTGCTTTTCTCTAGAACGTCCAAACAAACTTACGCTACACGGCATTAGAACATAGGGTACTGATTTTTAAGCAAAACCCGCCGCGAAAGCCTGCAAAGTTATATCTTTCTAAACTGAATTATATTTTTTTTTCAGGCCAAGCAAAACCGAAAGGCGGGAAGCATAATTATCACAGTTTTCTTATAATAAAACCAAAAACTGGTTCCGTCCTGATCCTGCTCGCAAGCTGTTAGCAAACCTGTATGACATATACCATTGCTGCGTGTACAGTGAAAAACTCCTGATGTTGGACAGAGGAACTGTCCGAAACATGTAGAGTTTTATCCCAAAATAAATTTGAGAAATTAGTGCAGCTAGTTGGTTTTATTACAAGAATTTATCACGATGCACGGTCACCTGAAGGTCAAATTTATCATAGCTTTGTAAGACCATATTTTATGTTTTTTAGTATTTACCCATTCACTTGATCCATTAAGTCATGGAGCTATTCGACATGCTGAGAGCAATTCCGCGCTTTTTCATGGAGATTTTCCACGTGTAAACTAAATCACAGTTAAGAACGACAATAGATGGCCCATGAAATCTTGTAACCCAAAACGGCTAACGTTCATTTATCTCTTGTACAAAACTCATTCTAGTTGAAAATGCAGTCACGTCACTGACCCACAAGGTAACAACAGCACGTGACACACAAATCGTCAACGAGCGCTCTGAATTCCGCTTCTTGTTAACCGTGAACTTCGAAGATGAACGACTCAGAATTTTACTTCCTGCTGTTTCTGTAAGCTGTTTAGTCTGGTGTTAGTCATAATTTATTAGAATTTTAACCCGGATTTCTTTAAGCTTTAGGTTTTATTCTTGCCAAGAATACTGTCAATACAACCACCGTGTCTGGGAGTGTACACTCACGTCACTACCATCCTTCCATCTTGGAAAGACTAATACAAAATTTGATTTCATGTATTGTTGTTCCGCAATTGTTACTTCAAATTTATACTCGTACCTACTTACTCCATGCAGCAGAGTCCTTCTTGAGAAGCTAACCTGTTGTCAGCTAGTCAAGAAATTCCCCGCATTTTATGGAACCCGCAGGTCATTACCGCATTCACAAGTACCCGCCACCTGTCCCTATCCTGAGCCAGTCCATGCTCCCATATCCCACTTCCTGAAGATCCATCTTAATATTATCTTCCCTTCTACGCCTGGGTCTTCCAAGTGGTCTCTTTCTCCCAGGTTTCCCCCAGTAAAACCCTGTATACGTCTCTTCTGTCTCAAATATATGCTACATGCCCCGCCCATGCCATTCTCTTAAAATATCTACTCTACATATTCCCAACTGCAATCAGACTGTATGGCATCATATGTGGCAGTAATATCTCTAAAGAAGTATCTTTGCACGGGCGTTACATCATTGTACACCCTACAGAAGTGAAAACATATGCACCTTAAGAAAAGTTGTAGATGTTGCGAAATATATGAGCAAATTAAGTGGCGCTAATGTCGCTTCCACCTCAGAAGTCGAAGGACCGTCTTATTATTACTAATTGTAGGATATTATTAACTACGAAGTTGGCATCGCCTACAGCGATTCACGGTTTTTGAAGGTAAAGGCAAACTTCGGTATCGTCGACCCTCTCCAGTGCCTTAAGGCATAGATGAGTATTGGTGGTATAGCTCCACACATTCTTAACCTCGGCCCTAGATAGACGTGAGTGGTCAACTTAATGTGCTGGCCACTTTGCACTTGGAGAAAGATCTCCGGTACCCATTGAATTGATGATTGTGTTAGTACCAAAACACATGTGGACATTTTGGGAAAGAAAATAGATTCGTCCTGCCGGGAAACTAACCCGGAATGGTCCATTCCATAACCAAATCACTGTACCGGCGATACAACGTTTATACCACATTAACTGAAAATCGAACTGCTGCTTCACACGTGGAAAGGGAAGACACGAAGATAAGCACAGAATGAGCTGATTCAGTTAGCCATATGCAAGGAACGTTGGTTGAAAAGGCCTAAACTCAAAGGCTAGTAAGGAAGTTGGTGTAAAAGCTAACTACCGTTTTACAGGCACTTTTGTTCACAAATAGGAGCAGATTAAGTTGTAGAACTGTTTGATGCTTGATTCCTACTGAAGGTATGTAACTTTACGCTGGTTGCATCAGAACGCGAAATGATTGAAGAGAATATCTGGTCAAGGAGAGAGGAATTAACGCGATAATTTGAGACACTTGATCATAAGGAGGGCGGGCTTCACGATTTTTACTGTTCAGCAGATGTTGTTAAGGTGACGAAATGGAGGAGGATAGGATGGGCACGGCGTGTATCATTTGAGGGACATACGAAGATATAGGACAGACCTGAATGGAACAGACCATTGGGAGACACAGACGTAGATGGATGGAAAATATTTCAGCGGGAATCACGATGTCATGGAATGTAGCTCGGCATTCGTTGGTAACTATCGACCAAATTACTCGGCGTCACGTCCTCGAAGATCATAAACATCTTATTCACTGCTACGGTAAATTGATCTTACAGTTTTGAAATCAGTTTCGAAAAGAAAGTGTCGATGTAATCTGAATTCATGAAACAGGATGGGGTCTGGTGCGGGGCTCTTTGAAAGACGGTAATGGACTTTCGAATTGCATGAAAGTTCGGTAATTTGTTGACCAGCTAAGCAATAATCAGCTTCTCAATAACTAAGTTTATATGCTTATGTTTCTGTGATGGAACGCAACACAATGGCATTACAAACTGCTAGAAATTGGTCTTTGGTGAGTTTTGAAAGACTCTGGAAGGGGCCTGTCTTTTTTATCTCAGCGAATGCTAACGCCTGCGCCTTCTGTACTTGGACAAATATTTATATGGTTATGGGAGTTTGGCCGAAAATACGTTCTCTAGCACCACTGTCCACTCCGAAGCGCCATGTTATTGCGAATTGTGTATTCCGTGATGTGGTACATAGAATTTACCAAGGAGTTCATTTTCTAATCGTCATACGGTTACAAGATACGCGCCTGATTGCACTTCCCTGCCCCGACTTTCAGGAAACTCACACAGGTTGAGATAGAATGACCTTAAACTCTTTCATACCGAATTTCACGGACATCAGTTATGGATAGAAATTCATTTACGCCAGAAAATAAGGTGCGACTTTCTGTGAAATCCACCGAATAAATTTTTCTGGACTTCTCATGTATCGAATTTGATTCAAATCAGACGAAAAATGCAGTAACTATGGGCAAAATGTCATTGACACCCTTAAGTAAAGTATGGTTTTCACTACACCGATTTTCCGCAAACTTGCAATTCCATAATATAATTATATTAAGATATTCTATACCGAATTTTACCAAAATCGGTCATGATATACGGAAAGGATGGGTAGAAATTAATTACGCCCGTAAGTTAAGTATGACTGTCACTGAACCGATTTTGACGAAATTCGCGTTTGTTAGGCGAGTTTTTGTAAAGAACTCCTACGCCTAACTCCATTCAAATCCGACAAACGACGTACTCTCTCGTACTAAGTTACATGCAGACGTACAGACGGACAGACTGTTGGACGTGGTCTCCACGTGAGGCGTTCGTCTTTTTTTTTTTTTTAACTTCGTAAAGAAAGCCTAAAACGATATTCGACGACAAGTATCAATGCACTATACTCCTGCAGCTTGTAACACTTACCTCAGTGGCGGTGAAAGCAAAGAATAATAATATGATGGTGCAAGTTGCACTACAGTGTGCGCTCCCTGACATTATTCTTGCGAACTTGTATCACTCTGTTCCAAGAACTCCTTCTGCCTTCCACTAGAACCAGCAACGTTGGCTCGTACTGCACACTGTTGCCACTGGCGCCACTCTCTATCTGCCAGCCGCGCGACTGTCTGGTGGAAAGGAAGTGTGGATAATGTCATCAGCCCAACCAGAGCCAAGAGTCTGTTACGTCAGCGCAACGTATCTGCTCACCACTGGTTGTTGAACGCAACTTAAATTACGTTTGCTCTGTCGACCATTTGTCTGGCTTCGCTGATATTGGGCCGAGGAGGTGTGGTAAAATAACGCCCTAAAAACATACAGTAACACATGTTTTAGAGTTCCAAGTAAGTGCGTAGAAACATCCATACCCTGGCTTTCATTAGTGTTGTTTACGGGGCGGTAACTGACCCATTACAACTGTCTGGAAAAAACAAGTACACACACAAAATACGTCACACGTTATTTCCAAGCTTACGGGAGTTGTGATAGAGAATATCATCTTCGGTTCTAAACAATTGCCATCTAAAATAAGCCCACGAAAAAACAATTAAAAACTTTCTTCCCTTGAGTAAAGTAAGGGTTAGAGCATACAAAATAGTTCACGGGCTTAATTAATAATCTAGGACGACAAAATTCTGTCTGTGTGTGGATGTTATTGTGTGTTTAAGAAATAAACTTCGCATATTGTTAAGCAATTATTTGGTAATTTCTTCATGTTCACACATTTGACACAAGATATAAAAATGATCTCCACCTGCCAACGGCTAAATTGATAGTATTTCAACAAGGGGCTTTTTATTCAGGAATTAGAGACTATAATCATCTGCCAGTGAATATAAAGGATTCGTCAGGTAATGTGAAGCGTTTTAAACGAGTCCTAAAAGCATTTTTCCAAATGCACTCATTCTACTCTTTGGAAGAGTATTTTAATTTCAATTTACTGTAAGATTGACCGGTATAGCACTTCTCAATTATAAATGATGGCACTCTATCGAGCATGTAAGTACGGTTATACACCTGTATAGTGTTCTGGTAATACGCTAACTGAATCAGTACTACTAATAGATCAAGTCTAAGTGTATTATAATCAGAAGACTTCAACAATCATTATACTTATGATACATAGATTACATATGTTTATTACGGTATTAATTTTATTATTGATTAGATTACTCATTGTACTTATGACTGTTTCCACATCTTTTGTAAAGATCTATGGAATGTGAATAAATACTCACACTCATACTCATACTCAACTTCTAACTGTAGTGCTTACAAATTAAATCGTGCTAAGTAAGTAAAATACCATAACACGGAAATGAAATAGGAGAATCCATAATATACGGTATCAATAACCAACGAAATGCTCTTCAGTGTCTATGATGTATCTTATTCACATAAATAAAATACACCATAAACACTGAAGTGCATTTTGTTGGTCATTTGTATATATTATGGAGCTGATTGATGCACGGAAAACGGAACGTATTCAAAGAAATAGGATAAATTTAAAAATACGTGATAGTGTTTACCCATGTGTCTTTGTAGCAGAGTTTTGCCGGATATGCCAGAACGTAACAATTCTTCCTACTTAACACCTAATGGTGTCAACATAGGCGTAACTTGGTGGGGGGGGGGCAAGGGGGGGATAAATGCCCCTGACCAATATTTTTTCTAGCTATGAATAGTTTTTTTTGGATACTGAGTTCGAGAGGGGCAAATCATAAAATTGGGGTGAGAGTGAGGGGAAGGGGTGTATGTATATTAAGAGAGTTTTATAGCTATTGCAGTTGAAATTAATTAGTCATGTTCGTGAAACACGTTGCTACTTATTCTTATTGTCGTTGTTGTTGTTGTTGTGGTGATGATGATGATGATGATATCATTATCATCATCACCGTTTTCGTAATTGTCATGAGTAGTATCGTAATCATGTGCCTTTATTCTTAGATTTAATAACTAATCCATTCTAACTTCTTTGTTCACTACGTGTCTCACCAGCCAGCACATCTTGACAGTCACTGTAAGTACTTCTCCAGAAAGAACTTGGTCTGACACAGGCTTCTATAGTCTTACGACGACCGTATTGCAGAAGATACCGAATATTCTATTTCAAGAGTTATTAGTGACGTGTCCTGACGGCACATGCTTTTCTGTGCCGCAAGAACCCAAATCGGGCCCAGACCTCCTCATTTTTTGTGCACCCGGATCACACAATTCAACACACGCACACGCCCGGTAGGGCTCCCCTGAACGAGTCTCACCGAGCACCACCTAAACAACCCCCCCCCCCCCCAAAGGCAACAGACGGACATACATGTCCTCAGCGCGATTCAAACCCGCGATATCAAGAATCAAGCGGCTGCAGAACTATGCCTTATTCCGCACGGCGTCTCCGATCGGTACCGCATCCTTTACCGAGTATACAATATACGTCCGTGGCAAATATAATTTATTCGCCAGCATTCGAAGCGATTAATTAATTTACCTTGCTTATGTTGCGTCTCTCACTGTTCTGTATGAAGCACTTGTATGACTGCCAACACTTGATCAACAGTTGTACGGATAACCAGAAAATATTTTGGACGGCTTCTAATTTTTTTAAGTACTTCATCTCACCCTTTTCTTTTAACTGACTTCAAATTCGAATTTTGGAGTCCATTTAAACACACTTTCGGCAATGAGATAAGAAAATGAAAATGGCAAATTTTTCATTATTTTCGGAATTCAGGCCTCTGGACTCCTAACAAATCATAATGTCGCTGTTTGAGTTACACGCACTGTAAAACTGTATTTAAGATCCCTGCCGAAAATGAATCGGAGATATTTTTCCATTCACTTTATAGTACAAATTTTCTGGATGTTGTATATTAAAGTCGTGTTGAATACGCATTTCAGTTTCTTCTCATCACTGTACTCTCTATAGCAACTACGCTACGGACTTGACGAAACGCTGTTGGAATGCCGGCAGGGGCAACAGATTTTTCTTCTCTACAAATCGTCCAGACCAGCCATGGGGCCCACTTAGCCTCCTATTCTATGGTTACGTTGGTTCTTTTCCGGGGGCAAAGTAGCCGGGCCGTGATGTTGAGCAGTCACCTCCATCTAGCGCCGATACTGAGAATGGGTGGAGCCTCTTTTATATGCATGCTTACTTACTCCATGGATCGGAGTCCTTATTAAGTAGCTAATCAGTTCTCGGCTAGTCAAGAAATTACCCACATTTTATCGAACCCGAAGGTTTATTACCGCATTCATAAGTTCCCGCCACCTACCTCTATAATTCTTCTTCTTCTTCTTATAAAGCGCTACAACTTGGATAAGGTTCTGGCTTGCTCGGCCACTTTCTTCCAACTGTCTCTATTCTGTACTACTTTCTTCCAATTGCGTACGTTCATGATCTTTATATCTTCCAAAACGTCATATTCCCAACGTGTTTTAGGTCTTCCAATTGGTCTTTTAGACACAGGTTTCCAGCTCTTGATCTTCTGCACATTATTATCTTCGGCCATGGGTTCAACATGGCCTAGCCAGTTTAATTTTTGTTTTTTAATAAACGCGATTATGTTTTGTCCTCTTCATATTTCGTTGATTTCTTGGTTGGTTTTAATCCTCCAGTAGCCATCATCTGTTCTAGTAGGACCAAACATTTTCCTCGTGAGTCTTCTTTCGAAAATCATCAGTTTATTTATCACATTTTCTTTAAGTGCCCATGTTTCGGGCGCGAAAGTTACTATTGGGCGAATTAATGTGTTATAAAGTTGTAGTTTGATGTTTCGGGATATTCATTTTGATGTGAATAGTTTATCATGAACATGGTATGTCCTGTTTCCTGCTGCTATTCTTTCTTTAAACACTTTGTCGAAAGTGATTAAACATGGACCTGACAAGCCGACACAGTGCACATCGAAAATTCGACGCTGACGTCTAAACCCACGCCGCTATCGAAATTGCCTCCGAGCTCTATAGTGTGAAATGTGGTGAAGACAAGGTACTGGCACACGTGCATGTGTTTATGACATGCCTAATCTTTACAAATCCTAATCCTATTAGAGTGAGGCCATCAAACTGTAGCCCCACGTCAACTAACCTTATCACGTGAAACCTAATATCACCTTTCGTCGTATAAGAAGAATGTTCACTAAGCCAGTATTAATAATTGTGTATACACCGATATGGGGTTATATGTATATGTGCTTACGTAGGAATAAATGAAGAAGACGAGCAAGAACAAGAAAACTAATAAAAGGAGCACGAATAATAATAATAATAATACTCTATAGCAAAGTAATTGATGCAGACACTTTAAAATAACAGTTAGTAGCACCGCACATAGCTTAGTTGTAAGAAACAGAAATACTGTAAAAGTACAAACCTATGCAGTCATCTAACTTTCCACCGATGATATCATGTAAGTTAAACCCACTCAATTTCTGTAGAATATAAATAAATAATATTATATTCATAAAACATAAAGAATTTGCCCCAGAGTGTGGATTGAATATAGATATCGTAGCGCAGTCGGTATAGCGACTCGCTACGGGCTTGACGATCTGTGGATCGAATCCCGGTGGGTGCGAGATTTACCGCACTCGTCCAGACCGGCCCTGGGGCTTACCCTGCCTTCTATACAATGGGTATCGGGTCTTTCTCGGGCGGTAAAGCGGCCGGAGTGTGTCGCTGACCACCCACCCCATCTAGCGCCCAGGTTAAAGAAAGAGTAGAGCTATACCTCTACTCCCTCTATGGGCCTTCGTGGCCTGTTCTAGGCTGAACTTTAACTTTACTTTTATATTTACCATCTTTGAGGAATAAAAACCAACTACGTGTCACTTGTTATATTTACTTTACTTCTTAGATACTCAACATGTTTCGGGCATTAATACGTCCATCTTCAGGAGTTTGCGACATTATTGTTGAACTACCACATTGGCTGTATTGTTCTTGGATTGCCGTGTGTTGGAGTTAGGGTGCGGTTCGGCTAGGGTGGTATCCGGCTGAAGCACAACTCTTGTGCTTCAGCCGGCAGCTTCTTCAACTATCACAATGATGCACGGTCCAATAAACATCAGCTTTACCGTTGTGTTTGATAAGCGAAACTACGAATTTTGCCTGAGTATGTTCTGAAAGACAGGAGAAAGAAATCTTCTGTGTTTCTACAATTTAGTTGTTCTGCGAAGTGAAAAGGGACGTATGTGGAAAACGCGTCCATCCGCCCGCTCGTCGTTATGTCTTTCGGTCTGTAGCTTAGTAAGAGGGACGTTTTTTCATGAAATTGGTTGTAGAAGTTTTGAAGAAAGTTGTCTAGCAAGCATTAGTTTAAGGATGTAGAGGGCGTTGTTTAAGTACGTGGCTGCATTACTGACGACATGCTACATATTTCCGAAAATTACCACAAGGAGCATGCTTGGTCCACAATCACTGTGTCATGCAGGCTGAAGTCACTGTAGACCACGCTGAATATACTGGTATAGTCGTACGTTACGATGGAGTTTTCCAACTGCAGTGACACCAATCTGTGTGTCGCTCCGTAAGTGACGGGTGTCCATAGTGTCTAGGGTGGCGAGAATAAATGACTCCTGAAAGGAACTTGTATCTCACTTTTAAATTGCTGCCGTTCTCAAGGGTCAGTGCTAATGCTTATTAAAACAGTCCTTAATGCAAAAATGTAGGTAACTTTCTTGCACATTGTACTTGTTTTTCAAAACATTTCTTGTAGTGGGATTCTAGTGGAATTTAATCAGTACCCCTTGGCACCACAGATCATCAGTTGGCACCACTGGTAGCACAGATCAGACCGGTAGTATATAGTGCGGTAAGGCATGGTTGTTGAGAAATTGGTGTGTGTCTATACGTTTGAGTACGTGTAGTTAAAGTGTATGTGATATTTATTTTTAAAATCCGTGTTTAATATGTCTGACGAGTCATTCAAGATTGATTTGAAGGAGGTGAAGCAGGATCTTCAGAGGGCAATTGTAGAATTTTCACAGCGCGGTTTGTTGCACAGCACAAAATGGTAAGCGCGTAGAATTCCTCATACCTAATCGCAATAGTGGCCTGTGTAGCGTGAAGGTACCCGAAGCGGTAAGAGATGTAGCGTAATATGTCGTCACCAAGCTTATTTAGTGGCGGCATATGTAGGCAAGCCGGGTTTAGGTTCGCATTTCGACAATGTTGCCTCTGAGTGATTGTACTGAATCTTCTGTTTTACAAGAAATTTCCCGCATTTTATGGAATCCGAAGGTTCAACACCACGTTTGCATGTGCTCGCCATCTGTCCCTATCCTGATCCAGATCGATCCAGTCCATGCCCCCATCCCATTTCCTGAAGATCTATCTTAATATTATCTTCCCATCTACGCCTGGTTCTTCCAAGTTGTCTTTTTCCCCCAAGTTTCGCCACCAAAACCCTGTATGCACCTCTGCTCTCACCCATACCTGCTACATGCCAGCCCACCTCATTCTTTAATTTGATCACCCAAACAATATTGGTTGAGAGGTACAGATGATGATGCTCCTTGTTATGTAGTTTTCTCCATTACCTTGTTACCTCATCCCTTTCAGGCCCAAATATTTTCCCCAGCATCCTATTCTTGGACACCGTAAGCCTATGATCATTCTTAAATGTGAGTGACCAAGTTTCACAACCATACAAAACAACAGGGAAAATTATAGTTCTTTATATCTTAACCTTTATACTTTGGATAGCAAACAGGAAGACAAAAGATTCTGCTCCAAATGATAGCAGTCATTCCCTGCCATCAATATGCTCTTAATTTGTTCCTGAATGTAATTTTTATTTGTTAAGGTTGTACCCAAATGTGTGAACTCTTCTACCCTATCAAAGGAACTATTACCAGTCTTTACACTGTGACTTCATCCTGCATTCTGATCTCGAGACATTACCAAGTACTTGGTTTTATCAGCATTTACTTGTAGTCCAATCTCCATACTGGCAACTACTAAATCTTTTGTGTTTTTCTTTATTGTATGTATGCTTCTACCCAGTATATTAACATCATCAGCATAAACCAAAGTTGGATAGAGTTAACCTTGACAGCAGGATGTTGAATAAAATTTTGTACATAGTCGACAAAGAGATGTGCCTCTATATTTAAAACAGTCTGGTTTAACACCCTCTTTATAAATAGGTACAGTGATCAACTCCTTCCACTCCTCAGGCAGTTCCTCCTTATTTCAAATAGAATTAATAAGTTTATGGATCTCAGACCAAATTTTTTACCCCCTGCATTAATTCTGCTGAGATGTGGTCAGTACCTGGTGATTTGTGTCTTAACTTTCCAGTTGCCATCTTAAACTCACTGGCACATGGCTCAGGCACTAGTGACTGCTGTATGTATTTCTGTCTGCCTAACATCATTAACCCCATGTACATTCAATAACTGTGGGAAATGGTTCCTCCATGTGGCCAAAATACTATGGGAGTCTGTAACCCATTGGCCCTTTTCATCCTTTATTATATTAGTTATAGGAACATAACCCTTCTTAAAGTTATTGATGCCCATATGCAAGTCTCTGATATTTTTGATCGTACCGTCGGTTTCAAGTGAATCATTTTAGCTTTTAGATAATCCTTCTTTTTGTTCTTCAAGTGTATACTAGCTTCACATCTTACACTGTTTAGATTATGTAGTTTGCTTTGATTTGGATCCTTTGAATCCTGTAACCACTGCAGTTTAGCTTGCTTCCTTTGATGTAAACATTGTGAACAGTTTTAATCAAACCATGGTTTATGCTGCTTCACTTCCTACAGACCTAGACTGTCTTTCAGTGACCTTATGATATTCTGTTTAATGTTTTCACAAGTCCTATTTATATCCCTGATATCATTTAAGTTCGCCAAAGCTGCAAATTCTAAGTTAAGGACTTGACATATGATGTTCTGGACAAGGTCCAGAAGTCGATATAGGTAGATTACCACCTACAATGGCACACATGAAGTAAACAGTTTCAGTTTTGAAGGGAGGTGTTCATGACCTACATGGAAACCAGGTCAGAGAAATTGGGAACAGAGGGAAAGTTCTTCTCCACTCCTGGTAAATTGAATTTTGGAAAGTGTTCAAGGAATGCTGGTAGATTGGGGTGTGTATTTTAGGGTACATAACTCAGTGATTGCTATCTGTGTAAAATCACATCCCTTACATTACACTGATTGTACCAGCTCCAATTCCATATCTCCACTTGATGAACAATCACATCCTTGGTGTCACTGCTTTCACATTCACTAACACCATTGCTATCACTTGCAGGATTGAGCAGTATAGTGATGTTGTCTGTGACATCTGGAACAACCCTGTCTCTTTCCTGATATTCTTTCTTGTTTCAAATGTGTTTCCAGTGCCTTTCCTGGCCATCCTCTGTTACAAGTGACACTGAGTCTTCACTACCCTTCTGTAGTGTCTTGAAGTTCACATCTCCTGTGTTGTTTCCAACCACAAGTCTCATAATTTTGACCTGTATAAGCTCTGTGGTGTTTAGGTCACACATGTGGGGAGACAGTTGAACAACTGCATGATCATGATTAACATGCATGGCAATGGGGGTGGTCAGAATTTTGTGATTCAATGTGACCAGAGGGGGGGGGGGGGGGAAGTTTTTTCCCAAAAAATTCTTTGGATTATTTGGGTGGCCCCACTTTTTGTGGCCCCTGCCAAAGCGGGGGAGATTGGGGGGCGAAAAGAAAAGA
>Ga0131853_10010983_pt1 | contig 16559 bp, 8 predicted proteins | sample TergutLab28metaG_FD_92764 | JGI IMG/M metagenome (GOLD analysis project Ga0131853, IMG submission 92764) | Labiotermes labralis P1 segment gut microbial communities from Petit-Saut dam, French Guiana - Lab288 P1 (version 2) (version 2) | ecosystem: Host-associated > Arthropoda: Insects >...
GGCCCAGGATAGAGACAGTTGGCGGACGCTTGTGAGTGCGGTAATGAACCTTCGGGTTCCGTGAAATGCGGGTAATTTCTTGACTAGCTGCAAACCAGTTAGCTTCTCAAGAAGGACTCTGCAGCATGGAGTATGTAAGTAAGTAAGTAATAATAACTGCAATTGGATTGTCACCCGGTGGAAGTGTTTATTTTAAAGGAATACAAAATATGAAATTGTTTACTAATAAATTTAAGTTGGGAGGGCTATATGAGAAGCATGTAGTGACAACCTGGAATTTTGGTAACCATCTCAGCATTTGCTTATAGACAGAGGGAAACCAAGAAGAGCCTGTGTCGAGGTGGCCGGTCACAGGACGTTCCGAATACTGACTTCTAGCCAGAAGTCCGGCATCTAAAGTAAAAACAGCACAGATGATTACGTCAGATGACAACAATACACACAAGACAACTACAACAATACACACAAGACGACTAAACAACAATTCACACAAGACAAAATAAAACATAGAAGGTAAATAACACCAAGGTAGTCCTGTAGTAGTAGTAGTAGTTTCTAGTATTTTTGCCACACATATAGCACTCGCGCTATCACCCCAGCCCTTCACTTCTCACCACTTTACTACTTATATAAAATTTTCCCTTAAGGCCTCGATTCCCCCCCCCCCTTCCCTACACTGCACTTCACTTCAATTCTCTTCACTTTATTTCATTTCACTACACTTGTAAATGATTTTCACTTCACTTTTCTTCACTTCTCCACACTTCTAGATGATTTCCAACACTCTACATCTTCATTTAACTCACCTCTGTTATCACCTTCCTTACCCTTTTCCCGTGGAAAGGGCACCCGTTTTCTACTGGGTAGGAAGTCTCAGAACAGGCTACAAGTATGGCAAATATCCCTGTTGGTAAGAAGGGATCGAACTCCAATAACTTAAACCTGACGACCCACTCTACTGACGGGCTATATGCCCTCCTCGAAACGTTCGGAGTACAAAGGAATTGGTATATGTTATGTAAAGGCTTCTGTATATCCGCTTTGTATTCTTGGTAATTATCGAGGCAATAAGAATTTGTGAAGTTTTATAATATGCAGCTAAATTGAAATCCCATGAATGGTGGGCAGAAATAAACGTGAAAGGTCTTGTACTGCCCCACTCGCCCTAATCGTGCCAGATCTTGGGCCCCTTGAAGCTGGTTTAATTTAATTGGCAGACCCCAAGTTACTTCAGGGCAGTGGAATAATAAAACGAATCGACGAACGCGGTAATTAACCAAGCAGCCTTGAGTCAGTATGTATCGAAAAATCTAGTCGTAAATGTACAAAGATCTTATCGTAATAACGTGGAGGTTTTTAGGCCCATGAAGCTGCTGTTGGGAAGAGAGTTCTAATCCGGCCAGAATGTCGGTGTTTGTGTGCGCTTTTGTGTCGCTCATTTTGCTCGTACAGTGAATCCCATTAGAGGAGTTTTGCATGACCTTGTCCAAATGCTAATATAACATAACATCTTGAAAGACTTAAAATCACAAGAGATTCTTAAACTGGTTTTTATTTATTATTCGCCTTTTATATCACTTAGTTAATGTTATATAATATTCCTCTTTATATAATAAATTTTGACTGTGTGTGTGTGTGTGCGAACGGGCAAGTAAGTAAATGGTCCTAAATACAATTTTAACTAAGCGGCCAATTTTTATGGAAGTTGTTGGGCTGTTTTCCGTAATTATAAAATAAAGAAGGCTATTAATTACGCGGTCAGAAATTTTCACAACTTTTTTAATGCACTTTGGAGTGTTATGGGATGTGATTCTTTGATTCCATGTAATTTGGTGTATAGTTAGAAGTATTTCGGAAACCAACTAGAGTGGAGCGTATGTACTTGTCTAACACAACTTTATTTGATGGTAGAGGTATATATAGTATATACTACATAAGGTACAACTACATGTTTCGGCGCTTGACAATGGCCATCTTCAGGTTGTACATGAAATACTTAGTAAGCAATTATAGGAGACTGTACTTACGCTCTACTCTAATTAGTTTAAGAACACAACGGGGGTGACGAACCTTATGATTATTTCGGAAACATTTTGTTTTTTTCCTCAGGGCAGTCAAAATGGATATGTGTTACAGATGTCTAGCCATCTTCAGAAGATTTAGATATGCTTTCATTTGTCAGAATAATTCGGTTAATTGGATTGGATTTTAAGAGAATGGAAAGTAAAAGAAAAGTAAGTAAAGAATTTAGCAATAATCCTCAGGGAAGTCGTCTAAGAAGACGAAAAAAAAGATGGTGGAATTTTTTTCCAGCAGGTATTAATAAATTCAGAATTTCAAATTCGAAGGTGAGGTCCAAAATCAGAGACTGACTGGGAGAAGTCTATTAAGGACGCGAAAGTCCGCACTGGACCGCAGTGTCGCAGAAGAAGAAGAAGAAAAAGCCATTTTCAGAGAATAAATAATTTGCGACCATATCAAAGTTCAGATTTCAAATATAAACACAGTCCATTTCATCACAAACGTTCTTCTATCTTACGAATATCCGGTAATACAGGAAGGACTGCATTTAATTTTTTCCGATCTTCGTAATTGCTCTGTGTAGCTCACTTTAGCGGAGCTCCATGCAATGAAGTTTAGAAAGGGAACTCGAATGTCTTTGTTAGTGAAGCTAGTTACCCTGTCAGCAGTGTTTAGTGGAGGAACAGTTGCTTTGAGGCACTGATAAGGGAATGTGTCAGCGGCAGCGGGAATTACTCCCTGTTAGAGAACGTGTTGGTGTACGAGGTAACGCTCTAGACTTGTTAGCTACGAATAGCTATCGGGTTGTCCGTTATACTGACTAAAGATTTCGTAGTTTGTCTTAGTATGTCCCGACAAATGCCGGGACAGAAACTCGATTACATTGCCAGCGCTTTGTTCCTAATAGTTTGCATTTTATCAATCATGCCTTCACTCAGTGCTATACTATTTGTATTGCTGATGAAGCCGCAAATTATACCACAAAAAATCCTGTTGCGTTTGAACATGGAACTAATTCGAAAGTAAGAGACGTTAAAAATTGAGTTGAGGAAAGATACATAAACTACAAAAACCTAAAGGCAACTCCAGGTTTTTTTTATCCAACGCCTTATGCTACTATAAATATGAGTCTTATTTTTGGAAGAAACAAATTAAGAGACTGTTTTTAAGCAGTAAAGTTATATTGCCAAAAGAATTTTTTTTTTCTGCATTGCCACAGCGCAAATCGGGCCTAGGCTGCCTCATAGTTGAGTTTGATAAGTCGCACACAGACACACGTATCCTTTACGACTCATCTGAGCGAGTGATCAACACGTTACGGAGACCACTACCTACACAACTAACAACAAACCCAACGGATTGACATTCATGCTGTCAGCGGGATTCGAACTTTCGCAGCGTCGTAACTATTTTGTCAGGAAGTCCTATATGATGGGTTTTGAGAGGGTTTGCAATGTTACGAGAAAAGACTAGGTGCTCCGTTATGTCTACCTGTCCGCCCTTTCGTCCGGCTGTTTGTTGGAGTGGAAAAACTCGCCTGTCGCTCGATAGAGTTTTAATAAAATTTTACTTTGGATATTTACTAATATCTGTTAATAAAATTCAATTTTATTCAAGATGGGACAAAGTTACAAGGAATTTATATTGAACCCTGCGTAAATTTATATAATGTGCTGCCACGAGAAACGTCTGACGTAAACTTGTAGTGAAGGTCTAATACATCTGTTTTCAAGCACTTTTTTTAAATCTTTTACAGGGGCGCTGATAAGTCCTTAGCCAGACCAGGAAGGAAACAAGCTAATGTTTCTGTCAGAATGGCGTGAATTTCATTCGGCGCCGTGCCTTGCAGGAAAGAAAAAATCTTGACGACAGGTCGCGTCTCGATGTTGTCGAAATCGCGCGCGTCCCTAACGTGCTTTCGAGCTTGTTTCCTTGCTGGTAGGGCTAGGGACTTATCAGCGCCCCGGTAGGAGATATTTATAAGAAATACGGCAGAGCAAGAGAGACAAAATATACGTAAGAGTTTGGTTTGTTGTGTGATGTACTACTTTATCGACTTCGAACTCGTATTGTTGTTCAACGTTCCTATGCAGATATCGACTTTTCTATCTTCCAGTTAATGTGTTGCTTGTTTAAGGAAGTAAATCGTGTATTCATAGTATTTATTATTGATTTATAATATATGAGCGTATGAAATTATGTGTGCAGTTAGATTATGGCGAAACATACGAACTGCGCAGGAAGTGCCATTTCTCAGTTCGTAATTACAAAATATTTAAACTTGCTAATATTTGAGGTTATAACTATAATACTGATAAACTTACGATAAACAAAATGGACCAGTTCATCCTTGAAGATGAAGATAAAACATTCCTTCGAAACGTCGGGAGCACCTACCCCCGCGAGGCAACGTCACATCCCGGAAGACCAGAATCCTCAAAATCCACGTAGACATGCGTAAAACTTCAGAAATATGATAAGAGCCGCTAACGACAGTAACAGGTGTAAGCACAGAGAATTAAATGGTTTTACCATCTGAGAAAAATTCAGGAGAGTTCCGTCCCCCTCTCAATATTACGTTTTACTTTTATCGTCTATTGTTTTCCGAATTTGGTACCTTTACTGATAAACAATACCCGATAACCCTCTTCTTCTTCCGTAAAAAAAGACCAATGTGCACCTACAAATCATAGACGACAAATGTACATGAACCTGTCCAGTTTTTCAAGTCACACATGCCCTCTTTTGAACACCTGAGAACCTTAAAATAAGCAACAGACAGTTCATGTTGTAGCACCGACTTTAAGAAGGCATTAATATGCACATTTTCATGATTCACTCATGCCAAATGAAAATTGAATTTAATCTGAATTATATTTAAATTTTCAGTTCGTACCGCGCATAAACACACTCTGTCTCCTTAAAAAGAAAGATCTGCTACACCCGCAAGAAAATGATTTGCTTTGATTTGGGCGAAACAAGAAACTTGTAAATGAATTATGCTTGTAGAATATAGGATTTTTGAACACTAAACGTGTTGGTAAGTCAATGTTAATAAAAGTCCAACCAGATGCAACAGTATGCAGATATTTATTTACTGCAAAGTTACTCCACATGTTTCGGGTGTCACAGCACCCAACATCAGGAGTACTAAAAACTGTAACCGCAGCCTCCGGTACAGGTCATAATACTGGTACAGCTACTTCCTTCCAACGTGGCCTGATCGGGATTGGTTTGTGCGAGTCGCGGTTTTTGAGCCTAATGATTCACTGTCAAACATGTTTGGAAGCAGCACATTGAAACAAAAGTAGTTCCTGCCTTTCTTAGCTTCGCAGCCGAACATTGGAGTAGGTTCGAATGCCAGTCGGACAAACCTCAATATAAGGAAAGGGAAACTTTTATACATTTTCGTTTGACCATGCTGAGGGCGCTGAAATTCTTCTGTGCAGCGGTGACTGCACCCTAGTTGAGGAAGGCCCCCCTGAACCTCTCGAATTTAAACTGTTTCTTCCAGTCGAGACCCCTGTGTTATTCCTCACAAGTACCAGACCACTCAAAGTTTCGCTTACAGGATTTGCAACTTCTCGTTGCAAAATTTATGGCCTAACCTGTAAACCGAGCCATGTGACATCTTAAAGTTTACACTGTGTGGGCATTTTGTTCCCAATGAAAGATTACTTAAATTTTAAACGCTGAAGTTAGGTAATTTTTCTTAAAAATTCGTGAGCAAACCGGCTTCGAAGCCCAACCAGCCTCCTGTACAATGGTCTCTTTCCCGGAGGTAAAGCGGCCAGAGCGTAACCTTAATCACCCATCCCAATTAGCTTACTTACTTACTCTCTTACTTACTTACTCCACGAAGCAGAGCCCTTCGTGAGTAGCTAACTGGTTTTCAGCCAGTCAAGTAATTACCCGCAATTTATGGAACATGAAGGTTTATTTCTGCTGCTGTAAGTGAACCTGCCCTATACAGGATCATAACATTCCAAGTAAAAATCTCGTGTCCCCTTTTCTTTGCTTAGGTCGTACCAAAGTGTCAGTTCAGGTCCGAGGCTTTCTGTTTGAACATTTCGTAACAAAATACGTTTTACGGTGAGGAGTCGTTAGCACATCGCCCAATCCTCAAACTGAAGGATCACCCTTTGTCGGCTGCCCGCGACTGCTTATTCAATATATTCGCAGCTACCCTCCATATTGGAGGCCGTTCCTGAATCCTCAACATGTGGACGCGCCATGCCGGGGTGACAGGGAACCACTATTAGCACCGAGATTAAAGAATGAGTACAGTTATCTTCCTACTCCCTTCCAGGCCTTCATGGCCTCTTATAGGACGAAATTTGCCTCTACCTTTACGTTTACTTTAATATAAAAGAGCCTCCTTTATTGCCCGACCAAACACAGAAGATGAAGACGTTTGTCAAAGATGTCATCCTGGATAATAACGTAGGTGGAAGGACAGAGAAGTGCTCAAATCTGAGACATGAAAGGATAGGAGTTCAGAGAAAATGATCTGTAGGTGCTAAATCAGTAATCGGACAGTTATCAGAGTAATTAGAAAGTAGAGACTGTCGTCTGTCGCTAGGGCATACTGTAGTCAAAGCAAAAGTTTAATCTAAGACCGCTAGTCACCAACTCTAGTCTGTACATATCAGTCATCAACAAAAGTAAAGCACTTCTTCGTGTATGTTACGATGACATAGACAGCTTTACCCGAAACACCCCATTATGACCCAAAGAAAATTGCCGTGTTTCAGCAGCAGATCTAGTCCATATCATTCAACATTCAAACGAGGGTGCGCAGGCAGGTATAGGCTGTCTCGAGCGCTGTGTGTTGTAGTAAGTACCAGCAGTGGTTGGTGACAAGCTATTACCAGGCTTCGATAATTGGACGGAGGGAAATTGTCGTCCTCGGGTAGGAACCTGACATGACTCGGACTTTAATTTACATGGATTTTGTTTGTTTCTGGCGCGGCAGACCCCAGTGGGCCAGAGCCTCCTCATTCGCGAGGTTTTTAGATCACATAAAAAGACGCACCACAGTCGGTAGGACTCCTCTGAACGGGTGATCGGCTCGTCGCAGAGTCCTCTACGTGACAACACATGACAATCAAACCAAACATCCATGCCCCCGGTGGGATTCAAACCCACAATCTCAGCAGGCGAGCGGCCACAGACTGTGCGGCCACTGGGACCGGCAATTTAAATGGATTAGCAAACTGAAAAAGAAGGGATAAAAATGTGGAAGAAGAGACACAACTATAAAAGAAATATAGAAGAAAAGAGGAAGATCATTTGGAAATATTCGTAATCTACTACAAATGGTCTTCTTGTTTTTTTAATTGTGAGTAACATTTACATTACATTTTATTGTGATATTTTTTGGTTCTATGTGCTAAAAAAAATGTGAAACGAACTGATTTTTGTTGTGTCTTCTCTGAACATTTGTAGCATGAAATGTGATCGCTTCTTCTGCCGTATCCAGCACATTCTCTCCTAAATAGATGATCGTGTGATGTGAGACATCCTTACAATGCTCGCAACTTGAAAGAAAACGTCCTGGAACAATAGCCGATTCCCGATGTGTTCACATCATTATTGTTGTCGTTCGTACTTCTTTCATTTCCAGCCCCGTTTTTTTCCCCCCCATACTGCTATTTCTCTTTCTGCGTGCGCATCCATTTATATCTTGCTGGGTTCCCTCTGTCTATATGAAACTTTTGTTTGCATAATGTAAAACAGTTAGCACTTTTCCTCCATTGTGATGCGAATGTGCTTGTTCTTTTCATTGCGATTTCGTAATGGGCTGCTTCAGTGCATGTAGAGAGACAGACGGACAGACGGTCATTCAATGTACTTCCCTCTGCGGCTATTCATTCTAAGGGGATGGGACATCACTCACATTAACATAAAGACATCATTTCCAATTCTCATCAGCTGGCTGCCAGTATTGCTTCGGATGGCCTCTTCTTGTATTTTATCTAATACTTTCTGTTATTTAGATTTATTTTTCAACCTGCTTTCTTAGACTATACGAAATATTCAGTTTCTTAACATTGCCACGATTTTTTAATACAGGGCGTTTTATAATGTTCTTCTTGATTCCAAACATTTATAATAAGAATACCAAAGGACCTACCTTAATGGAATTGTTCACAGTCACAGGAAAACAGAAAAAGTTTTTTTTTTGACAACTAGAGATGTTTGATGTGTGCACCACGGGTGAAACAGCACACATCGAACGATATTCAAGTTCTTGCCACACACGCGTCAACATGGGTGCATCGATATTCTTTACTGCTGCAATGATCCGTGCCTTTAGGTCAGCGAGGTCGCGTGGCAATGGTACTTTGCGTATTTTGCACGAAATGCACGTTGCACAGTAATCACAGGCTTACATGTGTGATATTCCTACACACAAAACGACTTCTCCCCCGGAGCGGCCATTTTCTCACTACATACACGCGCATCGCCTAGCGGCAGAAATGTGAACTACGATGAAAATTTGAATTGTTCCTTCTATCTGTAGAGGTTTCGTAAAAACGTGTCCTACGGTTTTCCTATAATTAATTTTTGTAGTCCCGGAGTACATTATGAAATGCACTGTATAAAGTAACAGGGCAGTACATGACGTCATTATGTAGATTCCAGTATTGTGGATCCAGGAATACGGTAGTAATGTGTTCTTAAATAAAGTTCCGTCAGTTAATGATGCGTCTTATGACGAGGTGCTGAAAAGTAGGAAAAGTCTGCATCTGTTTTAGCTGCTGAACTGGAAGTGACGGTGCTGTAAGAATGCCGAGTAAGAAGATGTCATGTCCTATTTGACATAAGATTGTCCTATGTCGATTTTATCAACAGAGAATGACGAAAGCCGCAAAAGACCTGTCACTTTATTATATTTCTGTGCATAAATTTTCGGTAACTTTGGAATCCCCTATAAACTCCCAGGCGCCTAAGGTCGACATGAAGCAAACTATATACTGAGGACTGGCTAACATTATGCTCCACCGTCCAAAATTTAGAAGCCCGGGCGTCATGGTGCCCGGAATTTGCACACTCCTGTTGTACTGTTGGTCTGAAAGTTCAACTGAAGATCTGCAGAATATGAAGCAAAATTGCTAACAATTACATAACTTTGCTCCAAGATATATGGTTTTGAAAACTGTTTCTTGAAACTGAAATTTTAAGCGATGAAAAATCTGCAAGAATTCCATAGTTGAATGTATGCTGTGGCCCAGGTAAGGCCCCTGCAGACCCCTCAGCGTGCGGGGCTTTTTGTGTAATGGGGGCTCTCAAAGCGTACAGAAACCTAAATTAATAAAATGGGCTACTTCGCACTGAATTTCACTCTTCTGACAAACGAAAATATTCCGTTCCTTGTTTGAGATCTGGGAGTAACTGATTTAATAATTATTAGGAGGGTTGATTACTGAGTTTCGCTGCGGGGGTTGGGGTGAGGGTAGGGGATTGTAGTTGGACCTGTTATCTATGCTGTCCAGATTTGAAGCTTGATACTGGATCTCTGTCTTTCCAACAGCACATCTCAAAATTTTGTAAACATTTTGATGGCCGTTGTACAATTTCTTATACCAGTTTTCAGCGACGTTTGAATTAAAAGAACATGGGCCAGCAAAACTGTATTCGCTAGGCGCATTTCTCTTCGCGCGCTATACTAGCGAGTTCTCTTTCTTCAGCACACACCTAGCTGTGTTCTGCACGCCAGCACCTCCGACGTCATGAATCGCAAACGTTGAGCTCTATTGAAAATTTGTAACAGCGCTACATGATTTCCTCTGTTCTGTAGCTTGCTAGGTATCGAGCAAGTGGGTGTAGAGGTAAGCAAATTTTCGGCAGGATTGTAAGCAACTACAGTTTCTCGCGTCTAGCTGCTCGTAGCCTTACTTTGAGAGAGTTCAAACATGAACACAGTGTAGATTCAATATGATGCAGACCTGCGTGCGATCTGTCTCAGATGCTGGTAGAATTGGGGGTACTGTTGCTCGCGAACAATCGCTGCTTCTACCCCTAGCACGACATTCGTTTGGTAAATGATCGCTCCTATGGTTACGCACAAAAGACCTGCAGTGCATAGTTTCACCTGTTTTGTATTTGGGTCGAGTATTCCATTGTTGTAGCTCAGACTTAGTAGAATGAGCAACTGTATATTGGTGGGAAGGTAATCAATGAGTTGCTCAGCTGCCCTATTGGCAGAATGGGGGTAATTGCTCGTCTCTGCTACAGAACCAGATAACAAAATAACTCAGTTTTTTTTACTATATGTACTTAAGTTGGGAAATCAGTTAGTCTGTATTTTTCAATGATTAGTTGCATGTAGGACTTAAGATAAGCGATTCGTTTATAGAATTATGTATAAACGAAGGTAGATGTTATGAACATTATAATTTTACCTGTTGTTTTGTATGGGTGTGTAACTTGGTCGCTGAAATTGCGGGAGGAAAGGAAGCTGAGGGTGTTTGAGAACATGGTGTTGAGGAGAATAATTGGACCTAGGAGGGAGGAGGTAACGGTGGAATGGAGGAGATTGCATAACGAGGAAGGAGCTAAATGATTTGTATTCATCACCCAATATTGTGCGGGTGATAAAATCGAGAAGAATGAGATGAGCTGGGCATGTGACGCGTATGGGTGAGGAGAGGGGGGTGTATGGGGTCTTGGTTGGGAAACGTGAGGGAAAGAGACCACTGGGGAGACCTAGGCGTAGATGTGTGGATAAAATTAGAATGGATCTCCAGGAGGTGGGATGTGGGTATATGGACTGGATTGGGCTGGCCCAGGATAGAGTCGAGTGGCGGACGCTCGTGAGTGTGGTAATGAACCTTCGGGTTCCGTGAAATGCGAGGAATTTCTTGACTGACTGCAAATCAGTTAGCTTCTCAAGAAGGACTCAGCACCATGGAGTAAGTAAGTAAGTAAGTAAGATGCTATGAATTCTTGATTTTAAGCTTTCGCCTTATTCTGTATGTAATATGTTTTCTTTTGGGTAATTCCCCGGCGTCTGAGTTCTAATAGCCGACGTTTCGGAACCCTCTATCAGTTCCATCTTCATAGATGGAACTGATAGAGGGTTCCGAAACGTCGGCTATTAGAACTCAGACGCCAGGGATTTACCCAAAAGAAAACATAATACATAAGATGCTATGAACATTAATAGGAACCAGATTCATGCATAAAATGATGTGTTACGTGTAACTTATCTGAGGATATGTATAAGAACAGCAACGAAGAACGAAGACGTTTGCATACAACTCATACAACCTACCTTTCTATTGCACTTTTCTCTGTCCCTAAATATATTTTGTTCTTTCTTATTTTATTTTGTTGTTTCTAGTTAGTTTGTGAGATATAACTTCAAAGATTCGCATTGTCGCAATATTTGTAATTGACGAACATACAAATATTTCACACGCAATTTGTAGGCACGTTTATAGTCCGTCTCCTTACAAAATTTTACGAGACTATCCCAAATAGTCATTACTTATCTCCACCAACTCGAAAGTTCGATGAAGTTTTCTCGCGGCCACAATTTGGAACACTGCCTTATCAAGAGCAGCAAAATTTTGCACGCTCTAACTAACTAGCTAACTAACTAACTGACTGACTGACCGACCGACCAACCGGCCAACCAACCAGCCAACCAACGACTAACTAACCAAATCTAACTGATTAACTACTTAACGAACGAACTAATCAAATAAATAACCAACTAACTAATTCACTGACTGAATGACTACACGAAGCCAAGTCATTCTCGAGAAACTAATAATTCCTCGAATAGTGAGAAAATTATCTGCGCTTTATGCAACACGAAGGCTCATTACTGTGTTCACAACAGCCTACCACTAATCCCTATCCTGAGCGAGATCAATCCACTCCACAACCTACCAACCGATTTATTTAATATCCATTTTTATATTACTCTCCCATCTAAGCGTAGGTGTTCAAATTTGTTTATTTCCCTCATGTTTCCCACCAAAACCTACATGCACCTCTCTTCTCTCCCCTACGTGCCATATCTCCCACCCATCTCATTCTTCTCTATTTTACCACCCGGAGGTGTACAAATCATTAAGCCCTTCACTATGCAGTCTCTTATACTACCCTGTTACCAAGTCAGTTCTGGGTCCACATCGTCTTCAGCAACCTCTTCTCCAATATTCTCGCTTATGTTGGCAGCCATTTTACAAGCTCTAGTGCCATATTGTTTTACGATTGTAAACTTTAATTACTAATTAACGGTTCGCGCGTCCGCTATTTTGCTATTAACAGCTGTAGACAGAACTTAACGGCATGCACCCCCCCCCCACACACACACAAACAAACACAAAGTGTGGCCTTTCCATAAAAATAGTTTGCTTATCTATTTAGGGATGCAAAATAAAATTGAGATCTGTGTTAAAATTACTAGAAGAACAATTTCTGGAAGATATTATTATTATTATCATTATTATTATTATTCACTCCTAAACTTTTCATGCCAATTGGCCGTCAAAGTCGCTGAAGATCGAGCTTAAAAATATTAACTTTTTCAGTTATCACAGCTTGAATTTTAGGTTAGGTTCTCCTCAGACCCATACATAAATTCTTAAAAAACTTCTCTCATAATTTTATTCACCTTTCCTATTTTTCTATCTAGAGTGCCCTGTAAATGTTCTGAAAAAGAGAATATTTTCAGATAAATTGGATTTATTGAGACGCGAATTCATGGTAAAAAAATATCGTGTAATTTATCAGTTTTCTTCTGTGTACCTTATTACATCCAATTAATGAGGATATTTTTCTTTATTACGGAAATGCACTTTCTGAGAGTTGAATGTGTGATAATTTTTATTGTGCTACGCCTATATCCTCAGAAAAAAAAGTAATAAAGCCGATATTTGTCATCCGCCATGTACAAGCGTCTTATTGCGCCAGTGCAAAAATCGGCGTTCCGTAGAACTTACGTATTTTTGTCGTTTTACCTTACGTCTGGGCACTAAATTTTAGCAGAACGTTTTGATAATATTTCTGTACCCCAGTTCTACTTTCTGTTATGCCGTTGTGCTATTAGTGTGCCACAAATAAAATACAGAAACACAGTAAGCGTGATAGCATCATTTTGGAACAATTTATATTAACCTGAAAATAATGCTCCTCGTGTCTGGTTCCTTTACCTCTCCGGGTCAACTTATTGGTGCCGCGCTGGTATAATTTACGATCACAACTTTCTTTTGACTGTAATCCAATAACTTTTTTCTCATAGATTTTTTAAAATATTTCTATACCTTTGTCTGCCTCTCTTTGGTTGCCGAATTTCCAGCGTATGCATGTACATGATTGTAGATCGTCTGACTGATGGTCATAGCAGCGAAGTGTCGAAATTAGTTATGTGCAAAACTTTCAGTGCTTTTCTTAACAGTGAGAAGAATGTATAACTTTTCATCGGTATATTGTTACCTTATTTGATGATTTGTCTATGTAGGCTCATATGAATTATTTTGAATATAGTGGTAGGGTGACTGTTAAAAATGAAGTGGAAAATAAAGAAGAGGTCTTGAAATTTTTAAAGACAGCCTCCATTCACCTTGAGGACGTGTGGAAAGCTGCGAAGGTCCTCATTCAAAATCAGATCTTCGGTCGCGCCAAATGCGAAGCAGAAAATTTAACCGCTCAACTACTACGTTCGGTGAAACCGATTTTTATTTTCACCTCTTATGTTTGTAAAGGTAAAGATAAAATAATGCCGTTACAGGTCCGGTGTGGCCCAGAGGGTGGGTAGAGGTATAACTCTACTCTTCCTGACCGCGGCACTAGAAGGGGTGAGTGGTCAGCAGAACGCCCCGGCCGCACTTTACCCCCGGGAAAGACCTGGTACCCATTGTACAGGAGGCTGGGTGGGCCCAAGGGCCGGTCTGAACGGGCGGAAAATCTCGTCTCCACTGGGATTCGATCCCGGAACGTCCAGCCTGTAGTCAGTCACTATACCGACTGAGTTACCCGGCCCACCATAAAGGAAAAGACTCCAAGCAAAGACAGGCACACAGAATAGAGCGTAAAAAGGAACAGTCCACGCAGGTACAACAGGGACGTCAATAAATAAATAAATAAATTACTGGGGGACTGCGGTGGCACAGTGGTTAAGGTATTGTGCTAAAAATCGAAGGGTCGCTAGCTCGATCCCAGCTGGTGCTATTGGAATTTTTTATTGATATAAAATCCTTCCGATCGCACTTTGGCCCTGGGGTCGACTCAACCTCTAACAGAAATGAGTACCAGGAGCATTTCCTGGGGGTAAAGGCGGCCAGTGCCTAAGGCTGACAACCTTACCGCCACCCTGTGCCGTTGTCATGAAATCTGGGAACCTTAATTTCCTGGAACCCTGTGGGCCACTCCAGGCCTGTAACGGAACTGCTGCACATTATGTGCTTTATTACTGGGAAAAGCCCCCAACTAAATTGAATAGAAGGTTGAATGGGACACAGATAAAATGTATTCGATTTTTATCTGTCTTTTACAACCAGTGTTGTCCTCACTTGCATCTTCCTTGCGTTGCTGGTAGTGCAGAATATGGTATTGGTGCACGATTTCTTGGAAGGTATTTGTGTTGTTCTGTTACACCCTGTGTCATAAAGAATTCCCATGCCTCCCGTCCCCTGTCAAACCACGATTACAACATATTATATGTAGGCTATAACCAGTACGTAACAACTTGACAGACAGGAACACGCCACTCACTCAGGTTTGTGCAAAAGAGACTTCCTATTATTTTAGTATAAAAATATATTTTGTAGTACCTTATCACAACAAAGGACTTCTCGAAGCAATCCTTATACTGTATCTCCTTTTCTATGAAGTCATTCAATCCAAATTCTTTCTTGTCGGAAAGTTTGACACACGCCAGGAAAATAGAAGCCGGTATCTGTGAAGGAAGAGAACTGGATGGAGGTGGTGACGAGGAGTGAGAAGTAAGGGAAGGCGAAACAGAAAAGGAAGGGGGGTGTATAAAAAATCATCGAAAGTTGCTTTGTATTTGCTGGAGTTGTGTTGACTGCATCTTGTGCCATCACTATGCACAAAACAGGCTGACTCCTGTCTTGCTGTCGTTATTGTGCAGAAAGTGCTTAAGGAGGAGGTAGAAGACTGTGGAGGTGCTTCTCTTGGAGGCCTGTCTCCCCTCTGACAAGACCACAGCAGCTTCGGGGGCAGCTCACTCTCTCATTCTCTTATTCGCTCGCTCGCGGAAATCTTTCAGAAATCCAAAACTTGTGACAAAAGCGGAAGAGAAAGACACACACCCTTCATACAAACGGTTCTTGTTCGTCATACAATGAGTCTGTCTATTCAGAATCGAGCTTTTGTGCTACGTTCGTCCACGAAATCAGCGCGGTTTTGTCAGCTATTATGGTTATTAAAGTGCGAGAATAAAAAGAAATAAAAAAGTCTCTAAGTCTTTGCTATTGTCTGTGTAGCCAGTGCAGCAATATTCTTGTCGGGTTTTGTCTCTGTCTCCATCTTCTGAATGGAATAAAGAGGAAGCACATAGCAAGATAAGGGATGAATAGGAAGAAGTATCACACCGGGTGGGTACCACCCCACAGGCCAGGAGAGAGTAAGGGACGAAGCACAAGAAGAAGGTCACCCTGTGTTCTAGTTTGTTCCTGCAACATCAATTCATCTCATGGACACAAAGAGCACCCGTTTCGCTCTGAACCGCAATTAAGCAAAGCATAAGAGAGAGAAAGAGATGATTCTAAAGTTGAATTGTAGTAGCATAGGGAAAATAACTATACCACAATGCATTAATTTGGTCATAAGGACGAGGAGGAAACAGTGCGGGGGATTGGTGGGGTATAAAATGTTGGGAGCAATTTAATTTCATTGTTCATCCCGTTGGATGTCAAAAGGATTCCTTTCACGTCGCTAATAAAATGAGTTTAAATTCGCGGGAAAGCATTGCAGCAAAAGCAATAGAGCTGTTGTGCGAAAGATTCCTACTGCTGCGCTAGTGGCCTTTGAGGCTCGCCTGGCAACGCACCTGCAGACTGGATGCACATTCGTATTGCCATCTGCAGGGTAATAGGCACACGGTGTTACATCATTTATTTTTCCTGTCTGTACAATAGAGTTTCACATTTGCTCGGACAGGTCCTTGATGAGACATGTCATTATAGGTGTATATAATTGAAGTAGTGTCGTTTTACTTTCGTACGGAAAACAATATCGATAACAGACGAAACAAAATCGCGAGTGCACATTAAATGCTGTCCTGCAGGTAAACACGGAACTTAGCATACCAATGGTGAGTTAATTTCAGTCAGAAGACACAACTATAATTGTATGCAAGATGATGGTATTTATTAGCAAAGTAAATAACTACATGTTTCGGCCTAAAGCGGCTATCTTCAGGTTATCAAAATTACAATTTTGCTCAAAGAGTGTCATATATATATATATATATATATATATATATATATATATATATATATGTGTGTGTGTGTGTGTGTGTGTGTGTGTGTCTATATATAATTGTGTTTTCTGAC
>Ga0131853_10010987_pt1 | contig 16555 bp, 12 predicted proteins | sample TergutLab28metaG_FD_92764 | JGI IMG/M metagenome (GOLD analysis project Ga0131853, IMG submission 92764) | Labiotermes labralis P1 segment gut microbial communities from Petit-Saut dam, French Guiana - Lab288 P1 (version 2) (version 2) | ecosystem: Host-associated > Arthropoda: Insects >...
AGTCCTACTTAACCGCTTCTGCGCAGCGTCAGCGAGCAGAAGCTAGTGTTCCGGAATATTCGGTTTGCAAAATCGCAACGTTCGGTAATTCCTTGCCAGGCAAGGAATTACCTCAACCTGCATACCGTCATTTGATATTCCGGAACACTAGAAGGAACCGCTGACTTTTCCAATTAATCAGCAGTTCCTCAGCCACCCTGCGATAAAACAAAACACCCATCGTTTTCACTTGACAGCTCCTCAGTCTTGTGGTACAATCAAAATAAGCCTTCAGTGTGTGTTTTGGGGTTTATTCCCCACGACAACTCTGATTATGGGCCTTTACAGGAGGCATGGCATGCGAACGCCGTTAATTTACCGGATTGTCGCCCCGATCCTTCTAGTGATTTTTACGATCACCAGTTGCAGCAATGGACTTACGCATGGGCCCGGACCGATCAACCCGCCGCTGCCGGATTCCCCGGAGGGCTTGAGGTTTTTCTACCTGGATTCCGGCAACCGGCCGACTACCGTGGACACCGGCAGAATCGCGATGTTCATCGAGGACAACGAGGACGTGGAAGGCGTTTTGGTGGTCGCCTGGGTCCCCGGCAACCATCTTGACAACGGCGTGGTCGTGCAGGTCATAAACACGAACGACGACAGCATGATAACGATGGCTTACGGCAGGGACGAAGCCTTTCCCACGACAGTCGCCATAAGCGCCGAGGGCCAGGAAATATCCGGCGATTTTTCGGCTTACGACCGGGAAACGGAAACCTATTCGGTAACCTTTAGCCTCGACGGCGATGTCGAGACCTTCGAAGATCTTGTGCTTAACAAGAATGTTTTTAGCGCGCACGAATTTAGCGGCGAACTCAGCGAATCGCAGAATGTCCGCCTGCAAAGGATAGTTACGACGCTTGCTCTCTGGGAGAGTCTCAGGCTTCAGATTGACGACGAATCGGAGATTGGCGCAAGATTCCTTCCTCGTTGGCTAAAAAGAATAGTTGTCGGGGTTTTGGTTGCCGTCGCCGTTGTCGCTTTTGTAGCGGTAGTTATTATGGCGCCTCCCGCGGCAGTTACAATCTCGGGTATAGGAATAGCCATACCCATCACTACAACTGCCCAAGCCGTGGCTGCGGGGGTTGGCATGGCCGCCAGCGCGGCGGCGATTGTCGTCGCCGCGCTGCCGCCTCCTTCGCCGCCGCCCAAGCCAGAGCCACCCACGCCGCCTCCGCCTCCGCCGCCCCCGCCCGACAGCGTAATGCCGGCGGTTTTGATAACGGAAAACGGGGTGCCAGTGAAAAATTTCGACGAAACCCGCTATGTTAGGCATGGGGAATCGATAACTCTGAATGTCAAGCTTATAGAGCCTGGAAATCCCAGTTTTTACAGAAATCCGTCTGTAGTTGCGATCTGCCCACTTGATAACAGCTTAGGTACCTGCCATAACGCAGTTCTTTTTACCACGAGTACGGAAGGAAACATAGGCGATCCAGAGGGCGTGAACATTACAGTCTCAAAAAGCCGTGATGGATTTATTGATGATGGTAATATATATTTTGCCATTTGGTTTGATTACCACACGATAATAAACGGTGAAACGGAGGGGTATGAGTGGAATGATGCCGCTGGCATTAGGAAGCCCAGTACCAATACTCATGCTGGTTACCTGTTTATTTTGAGCCTGACGGTTTATACATCGTTCAGCATAACTCTGGACGGAAACGCCGTAACGAACAACGGAGATATCCACTACATTGGACCGGGGGATTCCTTGGATTTTGACATCCGAATGATCACCGGCATTTCGCGACCTATAGGCGAAGGGGATCAGCTGTTCAGAATAATTGACTCAGGCACGAGTCGGATGGCCGAGCCTATGTACACCAGCGCATTCCTTCTTAACACCGAGGCAAGCGGCACCGTAAAAGACGGACTAAAGCTTAGCGTATCCAGAAACAACATGCGGGGCAATTTCGAGAGCGAAAACGTGCAGCTTGTTATTTGGTTCAACATACCGGTGTCAATAAATGGCCGACACGGAGGCTTTCTCTGGGACGAGGATCGGGGCATCAGGGAGGCGGGGCCTATGCAGGGACACCTGTTCGTCATAAACCTTAGGGTCAGGGATTCCTAGTGTTCTGGAATATTCGGTTTGCAAAATCGTAACGTTCGGTAATTCCTTGCCAGGCAAGGAATTACCTCAACCTGCATACCGTCATTTGAATATTCCAGAACACTAGCCATAGCGGAGGGGCGCATGAAAAAGGCACTGATACTTTTGACGCTTGCATCCGGGCTTTGCTCTCAGGCATTTGCCTTTGAGGGAAATCGCGGGATCGCCTTCGGCGCCGGCTTCGGCAACTTCTTTGAAATGTATCTCCAGGGCGGCGATGCGAATTCCTACCTCGGCACGCCCGGATTTAATTTTTCCTCCTATAACTTCAGCGGCGGGGGGGACACGGGATTTTTTGCGAACGCCCTGGCGGTCGGCGTTCCGGTGTTCCATTCGGCGACAAACAATTTTGAGGGCAGCCGCCTCCGTCTTCAGACCGGTCTTGCCGTGGGCATCGTCAACAGGCGCGTAATTTCCGACAGGCTGACGGCGCTGCATGGCGCGGGGCTTAACTTTACGTACTACGGCTTCGACCGCAGGGGCGCCCTGCCGGAACACGGGGCCGCGCTTCATTACACGACAAATCTTGACTTTGGCATAGCGACCGACATTGGGGTGATATACCGCATTGGCGACCGTCTTTTTTTGTACTGGGGCGGCGTGATCACGACCGACTTTCTCAGGGTACGCGAGACCGGCATCGAAACTCCGGAGGGCAGGAGGATCGAATCGAATACCGGCCTGGTCAGGGGCTTTTTAATGGTCGGCGCGCGGCCGTACCTTTCGTTCGGCTTTAGCTTTTAGCGCGGCGGCTCTTGGCCGCGCCGCGCTCCCCGACGCTTGACAAACAACTCGTAGCGAATTATGCTAATAATATGGAAAGATCGGCAGGTTTGATCGAAGAAAAAGCAATAGTCTCGGCCCAAATATCCCAGCTTGGCGCAGTTCTTGCATACATTCAAATTCATCAGCTGGCGTATAAGGTTTCGGCGCTTGCGCAATCGCGCTGTCGCTACCGGCAATAGCTTTTTCGCCATTAACCTGTCGGGACGATCCGGCATTGCGCGCGTCAAGCCGCGGCGAGCGGCGTTCTCTGTCTTTCATAATAAGCAATGCTTAAACAAAGGAGATGGTAGATGAAAATTGGCTATAAGTTTGTTATAACGCTGGTCGCGCTTAGCTTGCTGGTTCTGGGTTCGGTGGGCGGCACGTTGTTGATCCAGGCGAGAAACCACCTTACGACTCTTGCGCACGAAAAGGCGGTCGCGACGGCAAAGGAATATTCGGAGCTTCTCGGCTCTTACTTTACGTCCTATTGGTACGCCGCGCAGACGGTGGCGCGCATTCTTGACGGGTACTCAGGCGCGGACGATGATTCCTCGCTCTTTCCCGCCGAGGCCCTGCTCGACGGCCTTATCGAAAATTATCCCGGGATTTTAGGCGCCTGGGTGACGATCAATGGCGCCGAACCTATACGGAGGGGCAGCTTCGCCTTGCCGGGAAATGACATGCTCTCTTCGTACATGGCCAACCCCAACGTCGCGGGAACTGTCTATAATCCGCGCGTCGTGCGCATGGACGGAAGGGAATATCTGGCGGCGACCATTGTCGCCACAATGTTCGACAGTGGCCGCGCGACCGGCGCCATAGGCATAGACTTTGACACGGATATAATCCAGCAGATCGTCGGCGGGCTTTACCCGCTTGGAGACGGCATTACAAAAGTCTTTAGCAATAATGGAACGATCGTTGGCCACCATCTGTATCCGCAAAACAGGGGACGCAGCATTCTTGAAACCGAGCGCGATATGGGCGGGCCGTACATGAGCCAGCTTGAAAACGCGGTTAATCGCGGCGAGGAATTGCAGTACAGTAATTTCCATCCCGGATTTCAGGAACAATTGCTCGTTTTCATTCACCCCATTCAGATTGGCGAGGCGGAAACGCGCTGGAGTCTCGCGATTTTGTTTCCCGAGCGAACGGTGCTTGCGCCTGTGCGCTCGATGGAAATCACGGCCCTTATTATCGCGCTGATCGTAACGGCCCTTATTATCCCGGCGATTTTCCTTGTAACTCAGCGTTTAATGCGTCCGGTCGTAAGAATTACCGGCGCCCTTAAGGATATTTCCGAGGGCGAGGGCGATCTGACAAAAACCCTTCCGGTCAATACCAAGGACGAGATGGGCGAGCTTTCGCGGTACTTCAACATGACGCTGAAAAAAATCAAGGATCTCGTGGTCGCGATAAAAGCCGACGCCTCGCGGCTTTCCGATATCGGCGTCGATCTTGCCAACAATATGACCGAGGCGGCCACGTCGATGAACGAGATTACCGCGACGATAGGCAACATAAAGTCGCTTATAGTTACCCAAAGCACCGGCGTTAGCGAGACGAACGCCACGATGGGAGAAGTCGCGTCGAACATAGACAGGCTAAGCGGCCACATCGAAAGCCAGGGCAGCCATATCCTGCAAACGTCGTCGGCAATAGAGCAAATGGTGCTCAGCATAAATAACGTTACGGAAACGCTGGCGCGCAATTCCGGCAGCGTTATGACGCTAAAGGAAGCGTCCGAGGTGGGGCGCTCCAGCCTGCACGGGGTTAGCGTCGACATACAGGAAATCGCGCGCGAGTCCGAAGGGCTTCTGGAGATCAACCGGGTGATGCAAAACATCGCAAGCCAGACGAACCTCCTTAGCATGAACGCGGCGATAGAGGCCGCCCACGCCGGAGAATCCGGAAGGGGCTTCGGCGTGGTCGCCGACGAAATCCGCAAGCTGGCGGAAAATTCAAGCGAGCAGTCAAAGACCATTGGCGTGGTGCTGAAAAAGATAAAAGATTCCATCGACAAGATCACGCGCTCCACGGAAAGCGTTCTTGCCAAGTTCGAGGCCATTGACGCCAGCGTTGGAATTGTCGCGGAACAGGGAACAAGCATACGCGACGCGATGGAGGAACAGCAGGAAGGAAGCCGACAAGTGCTTAGCGGCATAATGCAGGTCAACGACATGACCGGGCGCGTAAAAACCGGCTCGGGCGAAATGCTTGTCGGGGCGAAGGAAGTGATCCTCGAAGGCTCCAGGCTTGAAAAATCCACGCAGGAAATAACTTCCGGCATAAGCGAGATTGTCGCGGGGGCGCAGAAGATAAACGTCGCCGTCGATCACGTTAACCGGATTTCCATGCAGAATCGCGAGAGCATCGAGCACCTTGTGCGGGAAGTGTCCCGGTTTAAGGTTGAATAGCCAGGGGAAACAAAAACCCCGCCATGAATGGCGGGGCTTTTTTATTGTACGGGAGAACAAAGCGAAACGCATTTACGGCGCCGCCGCGCGGAAGCGCAGGCCGCGCCTCGTCCTGAGTCTTGACAGAACGCGCATCGCGGGCTACAATCAAGGCATGAAAAGAGCGAGCGATAGGCTCAAAATAAAAGTCTCGCCCGATACCGCCCGGCTTGGAGCGCTTCTTGTACACGCAAATACACGCGCGCATTCGCCGGCTGGCATCATCGGGTTCAAGGGCTGTACTGTCGCTGCTAGTATTATTTTTTCTCATCCAATAGCTTGTACAGCATCCGCGCTACGCATGAGCCGGGCCATAACGAACAACGATTTTTAGCGTACATTATACAGCGCTAAAAACGAAGGGGGATTATCATGAAAATCAAGACTAAACTCTTGAGCGGATTCGCGGTGGTCGCGGCCATTGGCATTTTGCTGGGACTGCTGGGCCTTTACGGGGAAAGCTGGATGGTGCGTTCCACGAAGGGCGTCGTTGATCTGGCGGATTCCGGCGCCACGACGGCCCGAATTCTGTCGACGCACCACGAGTGGCGCGAGGGCCTTTCCCAGACGGTTTACAGGGGAACGCCTTTCGCCGGCGCGCTTGATTCGCGAGCATGCGCGCTGGGACGTTGGCTGGCAAGCGATGAGATTAAGGCAGTCACCGATCCGCGCCTGTTGGAGCTGCTCTCTTCGATTATAGCGGCGCACGATCACATGCATGCAGGGGCTGGGGTAATCGTTGACCACGTAGCGGCGGGGAATTTTATCGCCGCCACGGAACATTTCGAAAGATACACTTTAAACGATGCGGCGTTCGTTATCGCCGGGCTTGAGGGAATGAACGGTCGCAGCGTGGAAATGCTTCAGGAAGAGGCCCAGGCCGTTTTCCAGTTTGGCAATAATCTCATGTGGGTGATACTAATCGGCATAATCGTCGCCGCCGCCGCATGTATCCTTTTGACGACGCTTATCATAAGAAATATCGTAAAGCCGATTTCAGCCGTGACGAGCGCCCTTAAGGATATTTCCGAAGGCGAGGGCGATTTGACGAAAGTCCTGACGGTCAATACCAAGGACGAGATGGGCGAGCTTTCGCGATATTTCAACATGACGCTGAAAAAAATCAAGGGGCTCGTCGTAACAATAAAGGGCGAGGCCGCGCGGCTTTCGGAGATTGGGGTGGATCTTGCGAATAACATGAACGAAACGGCCGCGTCGATGAACGAGATCACGGCCACGATAGGCAGCATAAAGTCGCTGATAGTCACCCAAAGCGCCAGCGTTAGCGAGGCGAACGCCACGATGGGAGAGGTCGCGTCGAATATCAACAGGTTAAGCGGCCACATCGAAAATCAGGGCAGCCATATTTCGCAAACGTCGTCGGCAATAGAGCAAATGGTCGCCAACATTAACAGTGTTACGGAAACGCTGGTGCGAAACTCCAGCAACGTTATGACCCTGAAGGACGCGTCGGAAGTTGGGCGTTTCGGCCTGCACGAGGTCAACGCCGACATACGGGAGATAGCGCGCGAGTCCGAGGGGCTTTTGGAGATCAACCAGGTGATGCAGAACATCGCCAGCCAGACCAACCTGCTAAGCATGAACGCCGCGATCGAGGCCGCTCATGCCGGGGATTCCGGGCGGGGCTTCGCCGTGGTCGCCGACGAAATCCGCAAGCTGGCGGAAAACTCAAGCGCGCAGTCGAAGACGATCGGCATTGTGCTAAAAAAGATGAAGGATTCCATTGATAAGATCACTCACTCCACTGAAAACGTTCTTGACAAGTTCGAGGCCATCGACGCGAGCGTCGGCCTTGTCGCCGAACAAGGAACGAGCATACGCGACGCGATGGAGGAGCAGCAGGTTGGAGGCCGGCAGGTGCTGAGCGGCATAATGCAGGTTAACGACATGACCGGGCGGGTAAAAACCGGCTCCGGCGAAATGCTTGTCGGGGCGAAGGAAGTAATCCTCGAAGGCTCCAGGCTTGAAAAATCCACGCAGGAAATAACTTCCGGCATAAGCGAGATCGTCGCGGGGGCCCAGCAGATCAACGTCGCCGTCGATCACGTCAACCGGATTTCCATCCAGAACCGCGAAAGTATCGAGCATCTCGTGCAGGAAGTGTCCAGGTTTAAGGTGGAATGACGGAAGGCGGGGATTATGGGCTGGGAGAGAGGCTGCGCAGGTCAGCCTCTCTCCTTCGTCGGAGCTAGCTCAATCGCCTGCGCTCTTCTTTATTGATAGTATCGAAAGCCGCATTCTTTGACGAGGCCGCCACAGTTGCAGTCTTCGAGAAAAAATTTTCTTCCGCGATAATACAACAAAAAGAGCGGAAAAGGCGACAGCACAGCGACCGTGCCCCTGGGCTCTATGAATTTTTCGTACTGTTTTTCATGAATTGCTTTTACGATAAACGCATTTCTCTCGAACCACTCTTTTTCTATCTCGTCGTAAGTAATTTCATCTTTGCAGGTGTCGTTCATAAGACAGTACGCCCGTTGAACATTCACGGCGGTTAAGTGATACCAGGCACACTTGCCATATTTTCTAATATCAATGTAATCGCTTTGCTCGCTCACAAGTTTTTTATATTCAGTGTTATCGTAAATTTTTAGCTCGATATCCCTAAAATAATCGCACGCGTCTTTCTTGCAGTGCTTTAGAGCCTCCACCATGGGATAGCTAATCCACAGCTTTCCTCTTTCCTGCTCGTTGTTGAAGGTGTCGAGCATGCCTATTGTTACTTTGTGATATTCCTCTTGGGACATGCGGCCCGAGCAGGCATGGGCGTCATGGTCAAAAAAAAGATGCGTTTCCGATACGTCGCCTCTCTTCAGATCGCCAATATCGGACTCCGGGATTTCCCTTAATATCTCAACAATGTCCAAATCCTCGTCGTCTTTTACTTTTTTCCAGAGCTGAAGCATATCCCCGCAGAAAAAAGATTTTACCGCAGCCTTGCTGCCGGGCATAGGAAAAAAGTTTTTCTGAATGCTTCTGAAAATCTGCTTCTCTGCCTTTTTGCCTTCAAAGACAAAAAGTATCGTATTAGCCATCGAAAGCGCCAGCGCGATACATCTTTTCTATATTATGGGCAAACCGCAATTCCTTATCGGTCGATGCTGATACAGCCTGCATTTTATCTTTGTGCATAAGGAAAAGGCAGTCGGGGCGCATGAGATCGTTCGTCATTATCCACGTGTCATGGGTGGTAAGGATACACTGGCAGCCTTTTATTGTTTTTATTTTTTTAATGACAAATTCAGACAAACGCTGATCGTAGAAAGCGTCAAATTCGTCAATGAAAACTAATGAAGGTGATACACCATTAAATAAGTCGTTTTGCATCCAGTAGAAAAAAACTGCCAACGATCTCATTCCCGCCGAGCAATTCTCCCAAAAATCAATCGTATTTTTTACTTTTTTCTCTGTTTCATAGCTAAAAAATACTTTGTATAGGCTACCAAATTTGCGAGGCTCAATATTCGAAGGAACGCCCGCAGATTTAAGAAAATCGACAAAATCTGCAAAATGCTTATTATTTATTATTCTTGTAAATATTTCGTCGGTGCCAACAGAGTATCCCGCGTAATCCCTGTCGTCAAGATTGCGGAAGAATAACATTCTATCAGCAAAATCAAACAGGGCAGAAAGGGCATCCGCTTCCACCGAGGGTTCCAGCGCCGCGTTTGATTTTATGTATTTCAGCACTGATATGGAAATTTTTGAGATGTCCCTGTTCAGGGTTTGAGCGCCCTGCAGGTTTATTACCAGCGGCGTTTTTTGGGCGCGGTCGTACGAAACAACGCATTCGCCGTTTACGCTCAGACTCTCATACACGAGCGATTGTGGCTGCGGATCTGTTTTTCCGTACTGGTATTCAACCTCGGAGCCATGGAATTTAAACTTGTAGCAGAACTCAACAATTCCGTCCCCCGTCTCGGCGTTGCGGTAATTGCCCGTGAAAAGGAGGTCTTTTTTCTTGTCCGTCAGATTGATGATGATGTCCATAATAGCAAGGCCAAAGTTAGACTTTCCAACCCCATTATAGCCATAGATCAGCGCCTTTTGGACGATCCCATCCTGAACGCACTCGTGGTTAAACTCGTAATTGGACGAGGAAAGGTTGAGGGGCATGGTGTCCCTGAACCCCTTGAAATTCTTGACGGAAAAGAAACATAGCATGATTATATTATCGTATCCCAAAATGCGAATCTTTACAAGCACCGTAAAAAAACTACGGTATTTTCCTGCCGAAAAGCTAAATTTCAGGCCGGATAACGGAAGCCGGCGTATGGGGGCCATTGGGCCGGCCCCTGCAGCCTGTCAATAGCGGCGGCTACCTGTTCGTTCTGCACTTTCGTGTTTTCAGCGCGCTTGAAGCTCCGATAATTTCGAACGGCGCCACTAAATTTACTCTTGACGGCATGATTGCTGTACGCATATAATAAATCAAGCTTCAAGCTAGGAGGTTTGTCATGCGTAACTTTTCGCGGCTTTGCGCCGCCTTTGCCGTTTTCCTCGCCCTTTCCGGCTGCCCGGTTGATCCGCCTGCGGATCCGCCCCCGCCAGTTTGGTTTACCTACATGGATCAGGCAAGCAAGCTGGTCGCAGGCCCCGAGGGAAGGCTTGTGCTGTTTGTCGCTTATCCTTACCTTGGGCCGAATAGAAACGACATTACAATCTTTGCCGATCCTATAGATGCGTCCGGCAATTTTGTCGTGAGATCGTGGACAAGAGACGTTATTATGCACGTGGATATCTTGAGATAGGCATGACCTTCCGCGGCGGCAGCCAGTTCCCTGCGGATATCGCCTTGTCTTATCAGAACGAAACAATCAAGGGCGTTTTTTCGGCCTACGAAAACGGCAAATACGACGTAGCCTTTTCGGATTCCACGGGGAACTGGTCGGCGCATTTCGAGGGCCTCGCCTTGAACGAGCGCGCGCTGGGCATGTTCGCCGCAGGGGATCCAAGCCTTACAAGCGATCAAAGCGCGCGACTGCGCGGGATTATCGCTTTCACCGCCGTTGTGGAAAGCCTGCGCCAGCAGATTAATGGCGCGCGCTGGAATAGCGAGTCAGTGCAGGGCTGGAACGTGTTTAACGGAGCTGTCAACGATATTGATCTTATCGCCGCGTCCCGTATGGTCATAACCTCCGATCCGAGAGCGATCGTAACGAGCGGCGCGGGATTAAGCCTGACCCCGACCCTCGTCGAGAGGCTCGCGCTTGCCGGCAGGGAAGTCGTCCCGCAGACACATTGGCAGGTGCCGGATATAGTTATCACTAATTATAGGACGGTACAGCGCCCTTCGATAATCCATCCGCCCGTGCCTCCGCCCGAGCCGGCGCAGTCTGGCGCAGGCCTGCCGAAGGTGTCGATAACGTTGAATGGCGAGCCCGTGCGGAATAACAATTTGGAGCCGTTCCCTTACGATAATGGTTTCAAGCCGCGCGTCTTTGAAATTTCCGTCGAGGGGGGCACAACGGACGTGATCGACATGGACTATCTTTTTTTTATGCGAGATCCGCAGGATGGGCTCATTGAGGGCACTAAAACCGGAGTAAGCGCGCATGCCTTTGATGCCAGTGAGAAAGTGGTCAGCGAATCCCTTGTACGTCTTGAAATAAGCCAAACGATGCCGGGAATATACTCAGATGGCGGTTCTCGCGAAGTGCAGTTTGTCATTCGCTTCAATCAAAGGGTGGAGATAAATGGCCAGAGCGCCGGCTATGCATGGGAGCCGGCGTGTGGGGGCTATTGGCACGGCGCCCTGCGCTCCGTTGATAGCGGCGGCTATCTGTTCGTGCTGAACTTCGAGCTCTTTAAGCAATTGCCTGCCAATTAAGGAGGTTTATCATGCGCAACCCTTCGCGGCTTTGCGCCGCCTGCGCCTTGTTCCTTTCCCTCGCGCTTTCCGGCTGCCCGGTTGAGCCGCCTGCGGATCCTCCCCCGCCGGTTTGGTTTACCTACATGAACCAGGCAAGCAAGCTGGTCGCCGGCCCCGAGGGAAGGCTTGCGCTGTTTATTGCCCAGGAAAGGCCCATCAATGATATTGCGATTCTTGCCGAGCCATCGGACGTATCAGGCGGTTTTATAATAAGATCGGTTTTCAAAGCATCTTATGTGTTGGGCGGTCCTGAGATAAGCATGACTTTTCGCGAGGGCAGCTATTTCCCTGCGGAGATTGCGATGGCCTACAGAAACGATGCGATTAAGGGCGTTTTTTCCAGCTATCAAAACGGCAAGTACGACGTGTCCTTTTCAGATTCAACAGGGCGCTGGACGGCACGCTTCGATGGCCTCGCCCTGACCGAGAGCGTGCTGGGCATGTTCGCCGCAGGGGATCCAAGCCTTACAAACGATCAAAGCGCGCGCCTGCGCGGGATCGTCGCCTTTATCGCCGTTCTGGAAAGCCTGCGCCAGCAGATTAACGCGGCACGCTGGAATGGCGAGTCCGAGCAGGGCTGGATCTTGTTCAACAGAGCTGTCAACGAGCAGGATCTTATCGCCGCGTCCCGCATGGTCATAACATCCGCTCCAAGAGCGCTCGTAACGAACGGCGCGGGATTGAGCCTGAATCCGACCCTTGCCGAGAGGCTCGCCCTTGCTGGCAGGGAAGTTGTCCCGCAGACGCACCGGCAGGAGTACAGTTTTGGCAGGCCAGAGCCTATTCGACCGTACCCTTCGCTAATCCATCCGCCCATGCCTCCGCCCGAGCCGCCGCAGTCCGGCGAGAGTCTGCCGAAGGTGTCGGTAAAAATAGAAGGCAATCCGGTAAAAAACAACGATCCGGAGCCTTTCCGACACAGACATGTCGAAGAGTTTGTTTTTTAAATTTCCGTAGAAGGCGGCGCGGCGGGAGTGATCGACATAGACTATCTTCTTTTCACGCTGGATCCGAACTTTGGGCGCATTGGGGGCACAGAAACTCAGTCAAGCGCATATTCCTTTGAGGTCAAAGCGGAGATGGTCAGCGCATCCGTCGCTCAACTGGTGATAAACCACAAGGGGTTTGGACATATCGTGGATGATTCTCGCGACGTGCAGTTTATTATTCGCTTTAATCAGCGGGTGGAAATAAACGGCCAGAGCGCCGGCTACGCATGGGAGCCGGCGTATGGACGCTATTGGCACGGTTCCCTGCGCCCCGTCAATAGCGGCGGCTATCTTTTCGTTCTGAATTTCAGTCTCCATTTGTAAGGGACTAAGTAAAGGAGGTTTGTCATGCGTAGCTTTTCGCTTTATAGGGCCGTCGCCCCGGTGTTTTTGGTTGCCTTTCCATAGGAAAACTATTGGGCGGGACTTTTTTATTTCCGGGAACCAAGCAAAACGCATTTTCGCGCCATGTATATAGTATGAAGACAGACATGGCTTACGCCTACAGCTTTGCCGAGGCGAAGGCGGATTACGGGCGGAAACGCTCCGGCGCGAAAAGAGCGCCGAGGATGGCGGAACGGGAGCTTCCCCGCGAGCGAATGGCGGAACGGGGGCCGGGCGCGCTGTCCGGCGCGGAGCTTCTCGCGGTGATTTTGAACACCGGCACGAAGGGCAAAAACGTGGCGGAGCTGGCGCGCGAGATCATGGCGCTGCTCGACGGAAACAAGGAAATCCCGGACCTAAAGGATCTGGCCCGCGTTTCCGGCATGGGAAACACGAAGGCCTGCGCGATAGCGGCGATGCTGGAGTTCGGAAGGCGGCGCTGGGGCGCCGCCGGCTGCGCGATACGGCAGCCTTCCGATGTTTTCGCGCTTTTGCGGCATAACGCCGACAGAAAACAGGAATGCTTTATTTCGGTCTCGCTTAACGGCGCGCATGAAGTGCTTGCATCGCGCGTCGTAACGGTGGGCCTTGTAAACCGCACGATCGTTCACCCGCGCGAGGTTTTCGCCGATCTGATCCAGGATCGTGCCTCCGCCTTCGTCGTCGCTCACAACCACCCTTCAGGCAAGCTCATTCCCTCGCCGGAGGACGACGAGATCACCGAACGCCTGGAAAGAGCCGCGCGCATTCTTGGCCTGCACTTCTTGGATCATCTGATTTTTTCCCAATCGGATTTTTACAGCTACAGAAACAGCGGCAAGCTGGATCCGCCTTTGGAAGAGCAGGGCGACGACGGCTTTCAGAGCAAGCTTATGACCTTGCTTGAACGGCTATGATCGCGGGGCCTGTGGAGTCAGGCGCTTCTCTTTAGATCGCTGATCATCATTTGAGGGGTGGCCTGGCCTTTGTACCAGTCGCGCGAGATGCTGAAAAGCGCGTCCACGCGATCGCCTTTGCCAAATTCCCTGTGGACGACTTTGGAAGCCGCGTCCCAGAACAGCGCCGGCCATTTGTGCTTGCCGTCCGCCAAAACCATCTTGAGGTGCTTGGCCTCGGTTTTGCCGATAAAATTTATTTCCTCTATCAAAAGGTTTTTTGAAAGAAAAATCAGCGGGGCGTTTTCGCTGCCGTAAGGGGCGAACTGATCGATCAATTTGAACAGGCGCTCGGGAACCAAATAGTCCAGCGGCAGTTCCGCGTCTATGCTTATGCTTTGCTCGGTGTCCTCTGGAAATTCAATCCCGCGCGCCACCATTTTCAGGCGCTGCGCCAGGGCGTCCCAATTCTCGCGCGCAAGGCTGAAGCCGCCGGCAAAATCATGCCCGCCGGCATCGATAAAAAGATCCGCGCACTGCTCAAGCATGCCGCCGATCACATAGCCTCGCGCCGAGCGAATAGAGCCTGAGCATGTGTCGCCTACGCAACTGGCCGCGATGGCCGGCGCGTTAAAACGCCGCGAAAGACGCTGCGCGACAAGGCCGGCGACGCCTCGGCTTATTTCATCGCCGCAGACAAAAACAAGTTTTTCATCGTGCGCCTCGAAAGATTCCCGCGCGGCGTTTTCGATTTTTTCGAGAACTTCTTCCTCATGCAGTTTTCTTTTTGCGTTCAAGTCCATAAGTTCCTGCGCAAGCCTTTCCCGTTTGACAGGATCCTCTTCAAAAAATAAATTCGCCGCTTTTTCCGGGCTGCCCATTCTGCGCGCGGCGTTAATGGTTGGGCAAAGCCGCCAGGAAATTTCCTTTACGTCAAAATGGCTGCCGGCAAGCTTTAGCTTTTCAAGCAGCTCTCGGATTCCGGGCCGCGCCCCCCCCCCTCTTGAAGAGGACTCGCCATCCGGCGCCATTGATTTAAGCCCTGCCTTTACGATAATTCTATTTTCGTCGCGCAAGGGCATTATGTCGGCGATTGTTCCCAGTGCGGCAAACTGTAGGTCATTATTTTCATCAGCGCTAAGAATTTTTTCCCTCTTCCAAATAAAGGAACGGAAAAGATTGACAAAAACATCAAGCTCGCTCATCTGCTCGTCGGAATACTTCGCTATGGTCGAAAGCTCCTTTACGCGCAGAAGGCTTTTGCCGGCAATTTGCGGAATTTCCTTGCCAATTTCAGGAGCCACGTCCAGCATCTCTATTTCAACGCCGGCGCCAAAGAGCTTGGCGAGGGCGCGCTTTTGCTGCGGCGCGTCCCAGGCAAAAATCTGCTGCCCTTCAAGAAATTCCGGCAGCCTCGTTTCGCCAATCGAGACCATCCCGGGGACAATCGTTTCGGTTATCGTGGCCGTTACGGAAAGGTTCCGCATTCGCGTCGCTTCCACGATCCATGCGTCGTTCACCGGTCGCGTGTTAATAAGGCAGACCGGCTGGGCGTAGAGATCGCTTTTCTGCGCGAAGCGCAGCGCGCAGGCCAGCTTGTACGCCACGGCGCAGCCGGAAAGTCCCTTAAAAGGATAGGTCGTGTCCCTAAGCTTTGGATTGAGAATGACCAGCGCCGGGGGAAGCTCCTCCTGCGGCTCATGATGATCGGTGACAATGACGTCGACGGAAAGCTCCGCGGCGCGCCTTACCTCGGCTATGCGCGATATGCCGCAATCGACGGTGATAATAAGAGTGCCGTAATTCTCGGCGAAGCTTTCCACGGCCTCCATCGAAAGCCCGTAGGGATCGTCGCCGCCCGGAATGCGCCAGGACACGTCCAGGCCCATCTCGCCGAGGTACTGCGAGAGCAGCGCCGTGCCGGTGATGCCGTCGACGTCGCTGTCGCCAAAAACAAGGACCTTTTCGCCCTCGTCCTTAGCGGCAAGAATGCGCTCGACCGCGTCCTCCATGCCGGGAAAATCAAAAGGGTTTCTCATGTGCCGCAGATCGTCCTCAAAAAGGAACTTTGCCGCCTCTCCGGTGACGATCCCGCGACGAAGCATAACCGAGGCGGTCAGCATGTCGCAGCCGTATTTCGCGCAAATTTCCTTGGCCCGCTCTCTGTCGATCGCCTTTTTTTCCCATCTCATGCGCTTCGATAGTACAGAGTTTTCCCGCCATGCGCAAGCCGGCGGCGGCGCGGCGCTTTTTTCTTGAAATCAGGGCGAGCCGCGCGTATCTTATAGCGAAGATACCTATGTAAAAAATGTTTCGTTTCGCCTGAGCGCGGCCTGCGAAACGCCAAAGGAGGCGGAAATGGAAAGAATTGACTTTGCGCGCGTCGAGCCGCAGGCCGGAATCCCGGAATGCGTCGCGTCGGATCCGGCGCTGCTTTTTCTTCACGGTAAAATCGAGCAAATGCTGGGCATAAAAGCCGCCGGCGATTCACTTGCCCGACTGAACAGCCACATCGAAAGAAGCTGCGGCTTTTCCTTCGCCGAAAATCCCTCGGCTTACGAGGACGTGTTCGCGTCCCGCGTGCGCAACTACGAAAAGCCAAAGCCGGTGATTGTCAACGAAACGCATTTTTTTAGGGAGAGCGCCCACTTCGACATTCTTTCGCGCAACCTGCTTCCTCGCATCGCTACGCTGAGTCGCCCCTTGCGTGTTTGCTCGGCGGCGACCTCGATAGGCTGCGAGGCCTACAGCATAGCGATGATGCTTGAACACCTGAAAGCCGGCGGGCTTGATTTCGAGTTCGAGGTGGACGCTTTCGATTCCTGCGCGCAGTCGATAAAAAAGGCGAAGGCCGGGCGCTACGGCGCCGATTCCGTTCGGCCGGAAGCAAGCGCCTGGAAGCATGTGATGGACATGTACCTTGCGCCAAACGGCCACGAGCATGTCGTTTCGCGCGCGATTCGCGAAAGGGTGCGCTTTTTTCCCCACGATATTTTGAGCGAGGCGACTCGCAACGCGCCCCTGGGCGA
>Ga0131853_10010988_pt1 | contig 16555 bp, 19 predicted proteins | sample TergutLab28metaG_FD_92764 | JGI IMG/M metagenome (GOLD analysis project Ga0131853, IMG submission 92764) | Labiotermes labralis P1 segment gut microbial communities from Petit-Saut dam, French Guiana - Lab288 P1 (version 2) (version 2) | ecosystem: Host-associated > Arthropoda: Insects >...
AGTTGCGTTTGACACGCGCTTCAACCTATTTTCAGTTTAATAAGTTAAACTTACCACGAGAATTTTCTGAACGTGAAAGTAGAAAATTAAAAGTACTGCTTTATCGCCGTTCGTTGATTGAGTTAAAAGGAAATAAAAAACAATTTCCGCTGGAACTTACGAAATCATCTATCATTCATTTGCAACACCCTGCACATTTGGAAACAAACTATTTAGGGTTTGCTACTACCTTAATAGCTGAGGTTTTTTTTAAAAAGCTTTTTTATCCATTTAAAATTAAGCGTCCTGCTATTGAAATGTTTTTATATAGTCGAAAAGGGTTTTAAGTGTGCTTTTTATGTAAAGTTCTAAATTTGGTTTCTTTGTTATACCTGCTGTTTTAAAAGGTCTTTTAGCTGATTGAGTAGTAACAAAAAAATTTAGCCAACTGTATTTTTATTAAATTTTTTTAAATACTTTTAAAATGGACGTACGATTAGAATGTTGTAAATTATTAGGTGCTGGTATGGCAACTGTTGGACTAGTAGGAGCTGGAGCTGGAGTAGGAATTGTATTTGGATCATTAATCAATTCTGTAGCTCGAAATCCAAGTTTAAAAGGTGAATTGTTTCGATTTGCAATTTTAGGATTTGCATTAACTGAAGCAGTTGGTCTATTGGCTCTTATGATGGCTTTTTTGATTTTATTTATGTAATGCCCTTTATTTTTTTTAAGTCATTTTAATTTATTTAATTATATGCTCTATGAGTTTAATATTGTATTATAGACTATTTTTATAGGGAATGCTTTTTCATTTTTTGGATAAGAGAATGGTTCGATTCCATTATAGTTGTTATTATTTTAGAATTCTTTGTTTGGTAACTATGCGAATTGTAAAATCTAATTTTTTGGTAAAAGCGGTTTATTATGCCGGTATTAACCACACTACTCCGAGTAATTTAAGTTATTTTTGGAATTTTGGATCGTTAGCTGCTTTGTGTTTGGTCATTCAAATTATTACTGGGGTACTTTTAGCTATGCACTATACTGCTGATATTAGTTTGGCTTTTGTATCAGTTGAGCATATTATGCGTGATGTTAATAATGGATGGCTTATTCGTTATATGCATGCTAATGGTGCATCAATGTTTTTTACTGTTGTTTATGCACATATAATGCGTGGTTTATACTACACCTCTTATATTCGACCACGCCAGTTAGGTTGGGTTTTGGGTGTTGTTATTCTATTACTTATGATTATTACTGCTTTTATGGGATATGTACTTCCTTGGGGTCAAATGAGTTTTTGGGGCGCAACTGTAATTACTAATCTTGTTTCTGCTATTCCTTTTGTAGGTAAAGATATTGTATATTGGTTATGGGGGGGTTATTCAATTGATAACGCAACTTTAACACGATTTTTTGCATTACATTATTTATTGCCGTTTGTAATTGCGGGAGTTGCGGTTTTACACCTTATTGTTATCCAACACGCTGGATCAAATAATCCATTGGGAATTCATTTTCTAGTTGATTCAATTCCTTTTTCACCTTATTACATTATTAAAGATGTATTAGGAGTTGTAGCCTTTGGAATTTTTTTTGCCGTATTTTTGTTTTTCATGCCTAACTTGTTGGGTCATCCAGATAATTATATTCCTGCGAATCCATTAGTAACTCCAGCCCATATTGTACCTGAATGGTATTTTTTACCATTTTATGCAATTTTGCGTGCAGTTCCTGATAAATTGTTTGGAGTTTTGGCAATGCTTTTTGCTATTATTAGTTTAGCACTATTGCCGTTTTATGTTAATCCACAGATCCGTTCAATGAAATTTCGACCAATTGCACAGTTATTTTTTTGGTTTTTCTTTTTTGACTGTTTGTTATTAGGTTGGATTGGGGGTAAACCAGCGGAAGCGCCGTACATTCAAGTTGGCCAATCATTATCAATCTTTTATTTCATATATTTGCTTGTTTTAGTGCCGTTTATTGATCGATTAGAGTCATATCTTTGGTCTGTTGAAAAAGATTAAGAAAAAAATTAAAAAGTGTTCGGGCCATAAATTAGTTGTACCCTTGGTTATTACATTAATTAGTGTACTTAATAATGATATGCACTTTTTGTTAATTTATTTAGAAAAATAAATTAACAACTATGAAAAATCCTTTGGATGCGCTATTGGAGTTAGAAAAAAGGAGTTTTTAAATATTTTTTTAGCTATGTGTTTGATTTAAAGTTTATTGTATTTTTAGTATTAGTAATAATATGTTTTGTATTTTTTTAGAAATAAAAAGAATTATGCTATTTTTTTCTAATTATTTATTAAATAATGCAACTAATTCATCTTTTGATGATTTATTGTTGAAGGGAGCAGTTGCTGAATCAGAGGCTTCAAAAACTTATACCGGAGAGGTTATTTCTATTGGAGATGGTATTGCTCGTGTAGAAGGTTGCCCTGATGTTATGGCTGGTGAGTTGTTAACTTTTCCAGGAGGAATTACTGGTATGGCTCTTAACTTAGAAAACGATGTAGTTGGAGTTGTAGTTTTTGGAGATGATGAGTTGATCGAGGAAGGTGCTTTAGTAATGCGTACTAAAAAATTATTTACTGTACCAGTTGGAGATATGTTACTAGGTCGTGTAGTGGATCCTCTTGGTAACCCAATTGATGGAGCAGGCCCGTTGGATTTAGAAAAAGCTGAATTTAAACGGATTGAAATTAAAGCTCCTGGTATTTTAAAACGTAAATCTGTTCATGAACCAGTTCAAACTGGTATTAAAGCGATTGATAGTTTACTTCCAATTGGACGAGGTCAACGAGAATTGATTATTGGAGATCGACAAACTGGTAAAACTGCTATTGCTATTGATACTATTATTAATCAAAAACAAATTAACGACGTTGACGTTGCAAACAAATTGTTTTGTATCTATGTTGCTATTGGTCAAAAACGTTCAACTGTAGTTCAATTGTTAGAAGCGTTAAAAAAAACTAAGTCTATGGATTATAGCGTAATTGTTGCAGCTACTGCGTCTGATGCGGCTCCATTACAATATTTGGCTCCTTATAGCGGTTGTGCTATTGGAGAATATTTCCGAGATCGAGGACAGCATGCTCTAATTATTTACGATGATTTAAGTAAACAAGCAGTAGCTTACCGTCAAATGTCGTTGTTGCTACGACGACCTCCAGGACGTGAAGCTTATCCTGGTGATGTATTTTATTTGCACTCTCGTTTATTAGAACGTGCAGCTAAAATGTCAGATAAAGATGGAAAAGGTTCTTTAACTGCGTTACCTGTGGTTGAAACTCAAGCTGGTGACGTTTCTGCGTATATTCCAACCAATGTAATTTCTATTACTGACGGTCAGATTTTCTTGGAAACTGAATTATTTTATCGTGGTATTCGTCCTGCTATTAATGCGGGACTATCGGTAAGTCGTGTAGGTTCAGCTGCGCAAATTAAAACTATGAAAAAAGTATCAGGTTCATTAAAACTTGAACTAGCCCAATTTCGTGAAATTGCTGCGTTCGCAGAATTTGGTTCGGATCTAGATGATGCTACTCGTTTTTTATTAAACCGTGGATCTCATTTAACTGAATTGTTGAAACAACCTCAATATTCACCATTACCGGTCGAAAAAGAAATTTTAGCCGTTTTTGCGGGAGTAAATGGTTATTTAGATGCAATTCCTACTAACCGTGTTTTAGATTTTGAAGCTAAATTAACTCGATTTGCATTTGGTTCTAAATTATTTGCTCCGATTGTAGGAGCGTCAAAAGATGTAGTAAATGATAGCTCATTTCATTATTTATTACGTTTTTTTACTCAACATTATTATATTTAATTTTTATTAAAAAATATAATTAGATTAAACTTTTATAGTTAAGCAGTTTTTATTTATATTTATAATGTTATCTATTCTTTACCCTTAAACTTTAATAATTTAAAAGTTTATTTTTTTGAAGCGGTTTTCCGTTATACTAAAATAAAAATTAGTAGCTCAAGTTTGTGATTCATTTTTTACTTTTTATGAAACCAAAGTCAACAGTAAAATTAATAGTGCCTGCTCTTGAAGCTCGTTCTGGTCCTCCCTTAGCACCAATTTTAGGCCAACATCAAGTTAACTTGATGGAGTTTTGTAAGGAATTTAATAAGTTAAGTTCTAATTGGAACGCAGGTGTGCCGCTAGTTACGAAAGTTTTTAAATTTGAAAGTAACAAATTTAAAATAAAAATAATGGCCCCTTCGATGTCTTTTTTACTTCATCAACTTGATTCTTTTGATGGAAAATCAGTTCGCTATGATCAATTATTTGACATGTTAAAGTTGAAATCAAAGTTTTTAACAAAAAATGTTATGATTGATGTGCATTGTGTACTGGGGTTTTTGCGTTCAAAAAAAATTAAGATTGTTGTGAAGTAAATTTAAGATTTTAATTTTTTTATTATAGATATTTATGTTTGTTGTAAATTATAAGAATAAAAAAACCCAAATTAATTTTTCGCGATTTTATATCCTTCTTTCACAAGGTTGGATGCTTTATTTTTTACACAGTAACGCGCGAGGGAGCGAACAAAATTTAAACCTATCAAATTTTGTTCGCCTGTCGTTTAGTAGTAATTATTTTTTACCTTTAATGGAAAATAGAAGTATATCACCTTTTGAACCTTCATTTAAAGGTGAATTGCCGGTGTTTGGAATTCAAGATGTACGTGTTTTTAATCATGACAAAGCTTTAACTGCGTTTAAAAATTCAATTTCGTCCGAGTTTTATCAGTTAGGGGGATTTGCGTATAATTACTATCTTTCGCCGCAAAAATTTTTTTCTGTTTTAGATAGTGTTAAAAAAACTCCCAGTTATGCGATTTTAAACATTAGTGCAGTTCCAATGTATACATTTTTTTTAATGTTTTACAAACGACTATATTCTTTATTAATTTTTTATGCCTACCATAAATCAACTTCTAAAAAAATGTCGTAAACCTAAAAAACGTTATTCGCGAACGCGAATTTTAGGTGGATGTCCGCAACGAAAGGGTATTTGTGTAAAAGTTTATATTACAAAACCAAAAAAACCAAATTCAGCTGAACGAAAAATTGCGAAAATTAAATTGTTTAACGGTAAAGCGTTGCGAGCTTCCATTCCTGGACAAGGTCATACACTACAGGAGCACGCTATTGTAATGGTTAGAGCTGCTCGTGTTCGGGATATTCCGGGAATGCAATATAAATTAATTCGTGGTAAATATGATTTTCATTTTAAAGAAAGTTTTGAGCGTAAGCAACGCCGTTCGAAGTTTTCTATTCCCAAGTCAAAAGAGAATAAATAATTATAATTTATATGGGTTATATTAATAAGCGTTTAAATATTTATGGAAAATCGGTAAGGTATTCGGAAGAAGATTTTAATTTCGAGAAGCATAAAACTCAACTTTTTAGAATTTTAATTGGATGTTTTATTAAAAAAGGTAAAAAGAAGTTAGCTGAAAAACTTTTTTTAAATGTTTGCTATCAGTTGAAGGTGCAATTCCAGCTTGAACCAAATGTTGTTTTTTCAGAAGTTTTGACTAAATTAAGGCCTACAATTGGTGTAAAACCTCGAAAGCGGGGTGCAGTTGTTTATAAGTTGCCAACTATTATGCGTGAATCTCAACAAAATTCGTTGACTATTCGTTGGTTGGTTCAATCTGTGTTTGAGAAAAAAGGTTTTTATACTAATTTTTCAGAACGGTTTTTAGCAGAATTGATGGACCTCTATAGTGGTAAACAGCAAATGGGGGCGATTCGAAAAAAAGAAGAATTGCATAGAACTGTTTTTTTAAATAGACCATTTTTGAGATAATAAGGATATGATAAAAGATATTAAAATTGATAAGTCTACGAATATACCAAGTGTTCGCAACCTTACGGTCGCTTTGAAGCGAACTTCAGGCCGTTCTTCATTAGATGGCCATATTACCGTTCGGCATCGAGGAGGAGCTCATAAAAAACGTTATCGTAAAATTGATTTTTATCGAACATGTTATGACCAAGCTGGTTTAGTTTTGCGTTCGGAACGCGATCCAAATCGTAATGTAGAGATAGTACTTGTATGTTATAGTAATGGCGCATTAAGTTACTTAATACAGGCAGAAGGTGTTAATTTAGGTACTTTTATTTTTAGCTCCCAAAATAAATTACCAATCGCTAATGGAAACGCCATGCCGTTGCGTTATATCCCCATCGGAACTTTTGTGCATAACGTTCAATTGCAACCATCATTAAAGTTTACTATTGCTAGAGCTGCTGGTACCTATGTTCAAGTATTAAAAAAAGCTAAAGAGCTGACGCTAGTTCGCATGCCTTCAAAAGAGCTTCGGTATATCTCATCCCATTGTTTAGCAACCGTTGGTGTTGTTGGTAATGCTTTATTTAAATTTAAAAAGTTATATAAAGCAGGGCAAAATCGGTGGTTGGGGTTTCGTCCTCGAGTACGAGGTGTAGCTATGAATCCTATTGACCACCCCCATGGAGGTGGGCAAGGAAAAACTTCTGGGGGTCGTCCTTCAGTAACACCGTGGGCGCGCCTAACAAAAGGTTATAAAACTAATCGTACAAAATTAAAAAATAAATTTATTTTTAAAAAACGGATATAATAATTTTAGGTATTTTGAAATATGCGCTCTACTTGGAAAGTAAAACAATTTATAAGTTCTGTTTATGTTCGTAAGGAATCATTTATTTTTTTTAAACGAAATGGATTTATAAACCCTTTATTTTTGGGTTCAAAAATAGGAGTTTATAACGGCGTTAAGTTTAAAGCTTATAAGGCTCGGGAGGATATGCTTCACGCGCCTTTAAAATCGTTTGTAATGTGTCGTCCTTCATTTTTTTCAATTCGTTCTAAATTTAAAGCGCTTAAAAGATCATCTAAAAAACCTTCTAAAAAAGTATAATATTATAATAATACAAAATGGCGTTAGTAAATCCTATAGTTTATCGGCTTCCCTTTCGCCGTAATTGGATCTATCGTGATAATTTATTTTTTGCTCCTTCTTTGTATAGTTCGGTAACAGGGGGGGCATATTTTTTACCTTATATTTTTAAACGACTTTTTGAACAGCGTCAGTTTAGAGATATTGAAACTTATTTTTCACATTTTTTAGTAAAACGGTTTAATAATAATATTTTATATTATCAATTTTTTATACAAAGTCGATTTTTTAATAAGGCTCGAGAGGCATTTCAGAAAGAATTTTTTCCGCATATGTTTCGTCATAAGCGCATATCGGGAGGTCGCGGCGGTATTTTTAGGAATTATCAGTTACTTTCGCTTTTACGTAAAAAACATAAAAAAATTAAAAGATTAAGTTCTAATATCAACATGAAAGTTGTTAGTCCGTCTACGAATCGACTTACTGGGACTATTTTGAATCCAGTAAAAGGAAAAAAAGTAACCTTGGTTAAAGGTAACGAGTGCAATGATGTGAAAGAGATTGGTTTAAAAAATATGCGGCACCGCGCGGCCAGCAAGGGGCGTAATCTATTGCCTTCGGAGCGCGTTATAGGAAAAATATATAATGAGTTATTAATGGAGAAACGTGTTGTCACCCCTTTTAGATTAACTAAAGCAAATTTCGTTAAACATTGTGATTTGTTAAAAAAATTAAAATTGGATATTAATAAATCACGGGTGATTTTAAAGGAGGCAAGTGATCAAGATAGTGTAAAGAACAATGATAAAAAAGGCGTACGATTGGTTTCGTATTTTAATAAAAAAACAATGCCTCTCGGAGCTCGGTTGCGGCGTAAATGGCGCTATATTGTTAAGCGAAAGCGATTATTGCAATTGGATAAACAACGGCTAATTGCTTTTCAAACATTGCTAAGATTTTTTGAATATTATACTCGTCATTTTGTTTTTAATCATTATAAAGCTACTGTATTAAAAACTTTGTCTAGTTACTTTCAAAATCAGAAACATCGTTACATCATTGATTTTAGATTTTTGAGTTTACGGGCGCAAAATATTTATCAAATGCTACGCTTTATGACAAGCCGCTTAGCTCAAGGCGGGAATATTAAACAACTTATTCGCAGTACTCAACGATTTTATGAGACAAAAGGTGTTAGATCAGGGATGAATGGAGTGAAACTGGTTTGTTCAGGTCGATTTTCTCGTCAACAGAGAGCTCAGCGTCTTATTTTAACAAGTGGTAAAGTCCCTTCTAATACTATTTCAGCAAAAATTGATTATGCGGTTTCAACCTCGCGGCTAAAATATGGTGCTTCAACAATTAAGATGTGGTTAAGCTACGAATAAAATGATGCTGATTAAGAAGAAGAAAGGCTTTACCTATAGAAATTTTATTAATTATCGTTTGAGCAACTCTGATGCGTTAGTTCCTCGGATGGTTACTTTTTTTGATAAACTCTATACTGGGTTTTACACTCGTTCGGAAGAGTTGACTAGCTTTGGTGTTTATGCAGGGAAATCTGGGATGTTATTTGATAAAAATATTGATGTTTGTATTAAGCTAGTAAAACGTACTACTAAGCGTATGGGTCGGTTTGAATCATTTGTTTTTGCCAATAACGCTTATACTTCGAAGCCTTCAGAAACACGAATGGGAAAAGGAAAAGGGAAGTTCGAAGGAAATTTAGTTTGTGTTCAACGCGGTCAGTTACTTTTTACATTTTCAGATGTCCCAGCAAATACAGCTATGGATGTGTTGCGTGCGCTTTCAAAAAAATTACCATTTCAAATCGTTTTACGAAAAATGTAATTAAAACTATTTTCATGATTCAAAATACTACGTTATTATATGTGGTCGATAACACTGGAGTTAAAACCGCGTTTACAATTAAAGTTATGGGAACAACAGTGGCACGCTTGGGTTCTTTGTTAGTTTTAAGTGTACGTAAAACATTCGTTACACGGAAAGTTAATAAAGGTGATGTTGTTATGGGTGTTACTGTTACATTAAAAAAACCGTCTAAACGACGTTCGGGTAATGTTGTTAGAGGTGATTTTAATAGTGCTGTTCTTATTAAAAAAACGGAATTAGAACCTTTAGGGAACAGAGTTTTTTGGCCAGTTGCAAGCGAACTGCGCGTACTTGGATTCTCAAAAATCGTTGCCTTAGCAAGAAATACAATTTAATAATAACATGAATTCATTATTTCAATCTTCTATTTCTGCTCCAGGTGTATGGGGTAACACTTCGTTGTTATTTTACAGCCGTTATAATTATCCGTTCGATCTTTCAGCAAAAGTAAATATAGAAACAGTTTTTAAAGAACCAAAAGGAATTCACCAATTTTCAGTAGATTCAATCCATTACAGTTTGTCTTTTTCGCGGAAAATTCACAATTTAGAGCCTAGAATTGTTAAGTCATATTTGTTGGTTAATCGTTTGTCTTCGCAGATTCCTATTATTCAAGAAGGCGAACGTCCGCTGTACACTGTTACTTTAAAAACAGACCTTAATAGAAGAAAGCGCTTATTTTTTGGATTAAAATCTTTGTTTAATTATTTTAAATCAGTTAATTTTTTTGGGTTTTCACCCATGTATTTCTCTGCCCCAGGACAAATTAACTTTACCTTTATCGAGCATTTACCTTTAGCTCGTTATATGGGCATTCAGTACGACTACTTTGCGTGGAAAAATCCATTGAAATTAACGTGGTCATTTGCGGCTATTCGAAATAAAAAAGAGTCCCGGTTATTTATTCTTTATTTTTTTAATTCAATTGTTAATATTAGTTAAAAATGAAAGCGAAAATGGAAAAAGATTTGAAGGTGCGTAAGCGTTTTTTTAAAGACGAAAGCGCGCATTTGGTTCGACGCTCACTTTTAAAGAATCAGCGTTTATCGTTATCTTTACGTAATGTACTTACAAATAAATGGACTTATGAGAAGCAATTTAATTCGTATAGAACTCGTATTAAAAATTATTGTGTTTTAACTGGACGTTCCCGATCCTATATTCGCTTTTTTCGTTTATCACGCGTTAAAATGCGAGAATTAGCGTCTCGAGGAAACTTATTCGGTGTGTCAAAAGCAAGTTGGTAATCATTTCATTTATTTATGAGTTTAACTACTAGAATTATGTTCCAAACTTTAAAAGGATCAATTATGGTCCGTAAATTTATTGTTAATGTACCGTACAGTGAAATGAATAAAGATATTTTGACTATTTTACTGAATGAGGGGTATGTTTTAGGTTTTACAAAAACCAATAGCTCACAATTCGAAATTAAATTAGATACTCGTGTCGACAATCGGTGGTTGGCCCAATTAAGGTTATATCAAGATGAAATAGAGGGAGAAAACGGGTTATCTTATCAAGAGCTAAAAAAAAAAACATCGCAGTTTGCCTTCGCAATCGTTACCAATTCAATAGGATTAATGCCTCTTGACCATGCGTTAACAAAGTCGATTGGCGGAAAATTAATTGTATCATTTTAAACAAGTAGATTAATATGAAAAAGGATAATTTTAATGTAATTGAGAAATTTGTCATTAATAATGTAAACTACAGCATTGAAGTTAGTAAAGCTCAGTCTTTGCTACACATTGGACGCAACATTTTGAAAAGAACTTTCCCAATCAATATTTCTAGCTTAATTGAGCCCAATATTTATTTACGTAAAGAAAAATTAAAGACGATGATAGATATGATTGGAGAAGCTGCTTTACAATTTAAAAAAGTTGAACCGCAATTGTACTTAGCGCAGTTACGTCTTGTAGGAATTGGTTACCGTGTTTTTCAGTTCAGTACTAACCAAAAAGAGTATCTTATTTTTGATTTGGGTTCAAGCAAACTAACCATTGTTTATGTTCCGTCAAATATTAAAGTTCGAGCAGAAAAGTCTACCATCTTAATTTATGGAGACTCATTAAATCGAGTAAGAAGTTTTTGGTCAATTATTGCGCATCTTAAAAAACCAGATGTGTATAAAGGAAAAGGCATTCAAAAAGTAGGTGTGGTTTATAGATTAAAAGAAGGTAAGAAAAAATAATAATTTAATTTAACATGTTAATTTTATTACAATCATTATTTAAAGCAAATTTAGAATCGGTTCGACTTAAATCAAAACGTCGCCGTAAAAAACGTATTATTTTTCCAAAACGTCGCCGTCGAGGTGGCCGTCGTTATCAACGTGCAGCATTATTGCCCGATACTCAATCTTTTCTTGAACATCTAAAGAAAAGATCATGGAATAGAATTTGTCGGGTACGAGATACAAAAATTAAAAAACGTATTCGAAAAATACCTTCTTATGTAAGAGGAAAGGCGTATGAGTATGCAAAAGCTCAGATTAGAAGTAAAGTAGAAAAAACTTTAACGAAGACCTATTCAAAAAAGATTAGACGTTTAAACAAACGCCGATACAAGTTTGCGTTTGGTACTCGTCGTCGATTTCCGTTTAGACGTAATGATGAGCCAAACTTTTACAATGTGTATCCCCGCTTACGAAATCGAACTAGACGATTTCGCGTAGCACGTTATAATTTTTTTAAAATTTCGTTACGTTCATTGTTATTGAAACCCGCCTTACTAAAAGCAAAACGTAAAGCTAGACATCCCCTTTTTGAGGTTCCTCAATTAAAGCGTAAATTTTTAAAGTCTCAACGACGTTATCGTCGTGCTCAAAAAGTCTATAAGAAATATTTTGGATCACGCTCACCAATGCGTTGGACAACTTACGAGAAGTATAAACCATTAGTAAGAAATAAAGTGCTTCCAGTTTTGAATAAAGTTGTTCAATTAGCGCGAAGGGGCCGTCATTATAGAAAATTTGTTTGGTCTCGCTTTCTACAGTTTTTAGTACCTACTTCTACTAATTTAACGATTGTAAAACAAGGTCGTTCAGAGAAGAATATGACCCGTTATCAACAGCTTTATTATGCGTTTCGTAAAATGAAACCAGTAGAACAACGGATGTTGTTTAAACGAAGAAAACGGTTTATTCGTTTTATTAATTATTTAGGCTTTACTACTAGTCGATTTGGACGTTGGTTTCGACCTCGTCGCCTTTATATTCGACGTGGAATGCTTAAACGATATCGAGCTATGGTGTATAAACCTCTGTTAAAACGGTTGCGATTAAAACGGGTACGTCAGCCTCATTACCGATATAACTATAACGTTCCAAGATTGGAATTTCGTTTTCGATTTAAAAAACGGATGCCCTTTAGCGAAGGACATAGACCAGAGATTTTGCGCCGTCATCAAACCGTAAACCATTTTAAAAAGTTTCGATCTCGACGATGGCGTATTTGGAATTTGCGACGTCGGGTACGTAAATTTCGCCTTATTCGACGTAGATATAAAACAATCGGTCGTTATAATAGTTTGCAACGAGGAGATTTCAGTGCATTGCCTAAAATTAATGTTCCTGTGGTTGAATTACGTGAAACTGCTAATAATTTTTACATCGTTGTAAAACAGAACAATCAAACCTTATTTGATCGGACATGCGGTATGGTATATCCATATGGAGCTCCTAAGTTTGAAGGACCAAAACGAAGAACTACTTATGCAGCAGAGGTGCTAGGAAAACATGTTGGTCGTATCCTTTTAACAAAGCAAATGCCGCATATTTGGCTTAAACTTCGTACTCGCCCCAATGAGAAAGTAAAAGCAGCTATTAAAGGGATTAAGAATGTTGAAATTCCAGTTAAATTTGCTTCGGTGTACAAAGATGGACGATTAGTTCGTGCGTCATTTCATGGTGTACGACGGATTCATGTTGATCGTGTAAGTATCAATGTGCCATTAAGTCATAATGGCCTACGCAAACGTAAACCAAGACGAATTTAATACTTTCTTTATTTTTTTGATAACTACTTTAGACAATGACTCATATGGTATTAGGGTATGGTGTAAGCGGTAACATGTCTGCTTTGGGAGCAGTTGATGTGGGTTCAAATCCTGCTACCCTGACCCCATTTTGGTGTTGTTGGAAAATGGGTCAAAATATGTATAAAAACGTATTAAAGCTTCGTCACCATAAAACATTAACAAAAACCTCAGCTATTAAGGTAGTAACCTTACTAGCTAAATATAGTTTAAAAAATATTGTTTAAAAGTTAAATAAATGAAAGAAAAGATCTTTTACAGAGTTATACCGGGGGTCGAAATACTAACAGTAAAACATTATATGGATAGTGTAATATTAGAACAGTATATTTTTTATAGAGACCCCTGTAGCTTAATGGATAAAGCGTTGCCCTTCGAATGCAAAGATATGTGTTCAACTCACGTCAGGTCTACGGCCCTATTTTTGTTAGTATGTTTTTCGTTAGTATGGATCTTGAGGTCGGCCTGGACCTCGCTAAATAAACATAAAGGTACTGGAGTTTGGAATCTATTTTACTGTTTTGTTTCCAAATTCGCCAGATCCTGCAGTCCCAATTATTAATTTATTAAAATTAAACTTATATGTCTTTAAAAACAGTATTAAATGAATTTTTTAAACTGCTGTTTATCATAACAGCGGCACTTTCCGGTGTTTTATTAATATATTTATGTATTACTAATCATAAATATGAGTATATTTTAAATGGAGTTCCAATCAGCTCCAATTTGGCTAATGGTGTATTGATGATATGTCTGGTGTGTAGTATCCTGGTATATCGCCGCCCAGCGGAGTGGAAAACTAATAACCGATTAGCTACATTCTGCTTATCAATGATTTTTCTTCCTTTTCAGTGGTTAGGAGTGCATATTGCTGCAATTGAATATGGTCTGCGAGAGGAGTTTAACTATCGATTTAATTTATTTCGTATTGTACGAATTTGGAATACAGACGAGAAGTTAGCTTGCGCTATTTCATACTCAGGTGATAGGGGTATTTCCATTCCTAGCGATGTGTTACATGAAATCATTAATTCACACACCTCTTTAAACGCGATTAAACAGGCGATTATAAATTATGACTTTGAAATGAAACTTAAAGCGAAACTTGAAGCGGAGTACGCTAATAGAGGAACTTGGGAGATTGTTACAACCTGGGTTGGAGATCACCCGTACCTTACCGCAGCTATTGCGGTGGGAGTAACTGTAACTGTAGGGGTATTAATCTACTATGGCGTACAAAGTTACCAACACGGTATTGAGGAGAAAGCAAGAGCTCTTAAGGTGGATGAGGAGATTGAAAAATTGCAAGAACTTTTAAAGGATTCCAGATTCGTCGAATTAGAAAAAGAGGTGGGAAAACTACACGACCTTTTACAAGATAATAAATTTGATCAAGTAAAAAAAGAGGTGGGTATCATTTACAATCAATTACTCAGCCAAGATGAGACAGGTCGGTTAGAGGTAGCTCATAGAATGGAAGCATTAGAAAAGGAATTTAGAAATGTTAAAGGAAGAGTCGATGACGCATCTGAAATTGCAACAAGAAAAATCGGAGATAGTATAACAACCATTAATAATCTGCTAGGGGATGTTACAGATCGTATATCGAAACTTGAAGAGAACCTTCAAGCAACACAAACAGCTGTTTCACAGCAAAATATAAATCCAAATACATTTTTAGGTGGGCAACCTTCAATCAGCGCTTCGATACCTAAACCAGGTATTACTCGTATGACCGAATTACCGATGAATGAGCAGATGAAAATCAAATTGAACGCGGCCTATGTCGATCTTGACAAGTTGAAAAAGTCAGTAAACGAACTTAAAACTCAGTTAGGGTCTGGTACAGTTACTGATGATCAACCTTTAATTGCTGCTGTAAATGAACTTAAAAGTAAAGCAGCGACTGGTATTACCGCTGTAAGTAATCTTAGAAATCAAATAGGAAATTCCAAAGTTATAGACCCTAAAACTTTGGATCCAGTTACACGAACCTATAAAGAACTTACCATTATGGACGGTGTTAATAGAGGTTTACGTAATGAGGAGTGGTATGATCAATTGCATATGAAAACAATAGGAATATTGAAGTCGATCTTAAAATTCTTGTTACTTGATGAATCGATGTCAAGCGAAGAGCTGGCGAAAACAATCGATGTTAATAACAACAATTCTGAATTTTATGGGGATTTAAATGAAAGTAAAGCTGCGGTTAAACGGAAACTTATGGGATCGTTAAAAATGTTGCTAGCAATTTGGACTTCTTTAATGGAAAGACAGAGTGGTGGTAAAGGTAGCAGCGGAGGAGGTAGTGATAGTGCAACTTAGCTGTATGAACGTAAACGGTTTATATAGTCCATTCATATAAAATTCGTTTGTGGTTTTATTAGTTTTTAGTGCAGTAGATAGAAAGTGTTACAACTTAAATGGACAAAACAATCGAGTGGAATTACATTGGACTGTTCAACTTAACTAATGTAATAATCGTAAAGTCTATTTAAGATAGAAGAGGTGTGGCGGAATTGGTAGACGCGCCAGATTTAGGATCTGGTTAACTTAGTTAGTAAGGGTTCAAGTCCCTTCACCTCTACCATAGCAAATTTGTAACACCATTATTTCATGTAAACAAAATTAGATATTTTCATAATAGTCTACCAGAAAAGATGATATAAACTAAATGGGGCATAGCCAAGTGGTAAGGCAGCGGTTTTTGGCGCCGCCACCGTAGGTTCGAATCCTGCTGTCCCAAATAGGCGAGTATCGCTTACCTGGTAAAGCATCAGTTTGTGGCACTGGAGAAGAAGGTTCAAGTCCTTCTACTCGCCTATTTAAAATTCGCTTTCGCTTCCTTCGTCTAGTTGGTCAGGACATTACTTTTTCACGGTAAAAACATGGATTCAAGCTCCATAGGAAGCACATTTTTATAGTTTTAGTAAAAAAGTAACTGTTTAAAAAAAACCTAAGCTATTAAGGTAGTAGTAATTGAGTTTAATATTTTTAGAATAAAGTTGAGAGTGGAATGAAAACCAAAGAACCATTATAGAAAAATGAAGGGGGGACTATAGGGGGGATGTGCAGGGATATATCTATATACTTATATAAAACAACATATCATCTATTACATCAAGTGGGATATCCAGGTAGGGATCGAAATAAAAAAGTGGAATTCGGGGGGTATGAGTGTACAAGTATATCCATCTGGTATGTTAAATATATATATATATATATATATATATAGTACAAAGAAAACGGTATGTAATTTTAGTGTAGATGTATTTGTAAAATAATAATAATAAATACTAGCCGGGGGTATAATATTATACCCCCGGCTATCTAATAATTGGTTTACGTAAAAAGGTTTATAAGATATAATAAACTTCTAAATTAAATAACATTATTTTTGATTCTAAACCATCAGAAGGAGGTAGAGTAATATGGTAACTCGTCAGGCTCATGATCTGAAGTTGCAGGTTCAACCCCCGCCCTCCTCATATAGTTTTTATGGACCACGGCCGTGGGTTAGACGCTGAACCCTGATAAGAGGAGATAAAAAAGTCTACTTATTATATACATAATCCACATGAGTTCTTAATTCTACTTCTTTTTAAGTGCATTTCCTAACCTCTTAGCATTTACAGCAAATCTGAACGGAAACGACCAAACTAATCTGTCATAAAGATTCTCCCGCAACTCCCCTTATAGTGGTAATAAAATATCAC
>Ga0131853_10010990_pt1 | contig 16554 bp, 15 predicted proteins | sample TergutLab28metaG_FD_92764 | JGI IMG/M metagenome (GOLD analysis project Ga0131853, IMG submission 92764) | Labiotermes labralis P1 segment gut microbial communities from Petit-Saut dam, French Guiana - Lab288 P1 (version 2) (version 2) | ecosystem: Host-associated > Arthropoda: Insects >...
GCAAACGACAATTTAAAAGGTGAAAGTAAGCGGCACCCCGAAAATATGAAGTGAAGTATTTTCGGGGCGGGGTTGCCGCGTAGCTTGAACCGTTTTTAAATGTCGTTTGCTATAGTATTTCCGTTTGACGTGGACGTTTTGCTTTGCCTAAAACGCCTTGAAACACGTTGATTTTTATCTTGCAGATCGTCAAGTCAAACATGAAAATGGCGTTGGCCTGTTTTCGGCCGTAACTGCTATACTTGCAGAAAAAGGAGCTGATTCTCTTTGAATTGGAAAGTGACATATAACGAGCGCTTGACTACGGCAGAAGAAGCTGTAAAACGGATAAAGTCAGGTGACAGGATTTCCGTAAGCCATGCAGTGGGGGAACCATCCCATATAATTGATGCTATGGTGGCAAACCGTGAAGCCTATCGTGATGTAGAAATAGTACATATGGTTCCTATGGGGAAAGCGGAGTACACTCATCCCGGTATGGAGCCATACTTTCGCCATAATGCACTGTTTGTCGGTGCAAAAACCCGCAAAACGGTACAAGATGGGCATGGTGATTTTACCCCTTGCTATTTTTCGGGAGTACCCAATCTTTGGAGCAATTCACTGCCTTTGGATGTGGCTCTTATAAATGTTTCACCTCCTGATGCGCATGGTTATTGCAGCCTTGGCGTTTCGGTAGATTATTCCAAACACGCTGTAGAACATGCAAAAACGGTTATAGCTCAAGTAAACGCCCATATGCCGCGAACCCTTGGAGACAGCTTTGTTCACGTGTCGCAGATGGATTGTATTGTAGAATTCGATCAGCCTCTTTTGGTTTTGAATCCTCCGGAAATTAGTGATGTGGAAAAGGCCATAGGCGAAAACTGTGCCGGTTTGGTTAGAGATGGAGACTGCCTCCAGCTTGGTATAGGTGCCATACCTGATGCAGTGCTGCTTTTTTTGAAAGGTAAAAAAGATTTGGGCATACATACAGAAATGTTTTCTGATGGTGTGGTAGAGTTGGCAGAGGCCGGCGTAATAAATAATTCCAAAAAGAATTTCAATAAAGGGAAAATGGTTGCCTGTTTCCTGATGGGCACACAGAAGCTTTATGATTTTGTAAATAATAATCCTATGGTTTCAATGCATCCGTCCTCTTATACAAATGATCCGTATATAGCAGGGCAAAACGATAATCTTATGTCGATTAACTCCTGTGTTCAGGTTGATTTATTAGGCCAAGTATGTTCCGAAACAGTGGGGATGACTCAAATTTCTGCCGTAGGTGGGCAGGTTGACTTTGTTAGGGCAGCGGCAATATCTAAAGGCGGCCGCTCAATAATAGCAATGCCCTCTACCGCTAAAGGCGGGCTTGTAAGCAAAATTGTCTCTGTTCTTGACGAAGGCGCGGCAGTAACTACTAACCGCTATGATGTGCAGTATATTGTTACAGAGTATGGCATCGCTAATCTAAAACACCGGACTGCCCGCGACCGTGCTCGTATGTTAATTGAAATTGCCCACCCTAATTTCAGGGATAACTTAAAAGAAAGTTTTGAAAAAAGATTTAACGCGACATACTGAGTAAAGTATGTTATACTATAGCTGCTTAACTTAAGAAAACACTTAAGTTAAGCCAAGTTAATTCACTATAAAAGTAGTTCTTAACACTGAAAGGTTTAATTGTCGCTTTGGAGGCTTTTTTATGACAATGGAACTGGGAATTACTCTTGGCCAAAAATTAGCAATGACTCAACAGATGCTGCTTTCGGTTAAAATACTGCAAATGAGCTCTCTTGATCTTAAGAACTATATAGTTAGTGAAGCTTTGGAAAACCCTTTATTAGAGTTTGACTTTCTTCCTCAGGGCCAAAATACTAACTCTGCACTGCCTAAAAAAGAGTGGCAAACTCCTATATATGAAAGCCGAACAGGTGAGACTTTGAAGGAATTTCTTTCTTTTCAGCTTGTTGATTTTGATGTTTCGGGCGAAGTAAGAAGAGCTGCCTATTATATTATTGAGAGCCTTGATGAAAATGGTTATCTGAGTGTGCCTAGACAGCAAATACTAAAGGAGTTGGGCTGCGATAAATGGGTTTTTGCAGATGCGTTAAACACTATTCATCAAATGGAGCCGTATGGAGTTGGAGCTTCAAATTTGCAAGAATGTTTACTTATTCAAGTTCGGTGTCTTAAAATATCCAATTGTGTGTTAAGCTCTTTGATAGAAAAATATCTGGAGGGTTTGACTAAAAAACCCTTAAACAAGCTTGCCAGCGAAATGGGTGTGAATTTTGAAGAGCTAAAAAAAGCAAAAGATGTACTTTTGGCACTAAACCCTAAGCCCGGGAATGGTTTTTCCGGGCCTAAAGCTGTGCCGTACATACAGCCGGATTTGTTTATTTTGCCTGCCGAAGGTGGTTTTCAAGTAATGTACAATGATTTTGCCTTGCCTAAAATTGAGTTAAGCAATTTTTATCAGCATTTTATGAAATCTGCTGATTCTGATACCTTAGCTTATATTAGAAACAAAACAACAGAAGTTAAACTTCTAATCTCAAGCATTAACCAGCGGAGAGAGACTGTAATTAGCTGCACAAAGGCTATTTTAAGCAGACAGTGGCTTTTTTTTGATAAGGGTCCGGGGCATCTTGTGCCCATGACTTTATCGGATATAGCTGATGATTTAGGGCTTCATAAATCTACAATAAGCCGTGCTGTAAGCGGTAAGTATTTACAAAGTGAGTGGGGGACTAAGCGCCTTAGTGACTTTTTTTCAAACGCTGTAAGCAAATCTTCTGAGTTTAAAAGCCGTGATATGGCGGTGGTGCAAATTAAGCGTATCATTAACAATGAAGATAAGAGAATGCCTTTATCAGACCAAAAAATTGCCAGTCTTTTAGGCAATGCCGGAATAACAATATCAAGAAGAACTGTTGCAAAATATAGGGAAATTGCTAAAATTCCTCCTGCTGCCGGCCGGAAGATGTTTTGAGTGCTTAAAAGCAAAGCACTCCGAATAAAAATCCGGAGTGCTGCAACGATAGTTTTAAAAAAGCATGCAAGCTAAATAAGCGAATTATTTTGCAATCCGGCTACAGCCGTAAGTCGGCTTAGATGCAGCCTGAGTAATGGACTCTACACCTAAATGGTTATATTTATTATCTTGCCCTATTTTTTAATACGGCACCGGTTTCTGCGTTAATATGCACCTCTGCTTTTCTTCCGTTTGCCTGTGTAAGTTCTACCTCGTAAACCAGCACACCATTTTCATATTCCAATTCTGTATATCGAACTGTAGCGCCTGGGTGAAGATTAAGAGCTGTGTTACGTGCTTGAGTTGGTGTGATTGAGGCAATATCAAACAAATTTTGGTCATACCTTGGGCGCAATGCACCTGTAGCAGCATCAATTTTTACTTCGACCCTTACATCATCTTGCACTAGCTTTACTTCATAATAGGAATTGCCGTTTCTTTTGCTCTCAAACTTTGTTCTTACTACTGTTGCATCCGGGTATAGTTCGAGGGCAATTTGCTCAGCCTCAGCATTGTTATTAACGGGAGCTGCCATTACAGGAGTAGCAAAGCTGACCATAAGAGCCGCTAAAACCACTGTTGTTGTAATTCTTTTTACAAACTTTAGTAAGTTGTTCATGGTGATACCTCCTAGAATTTTTATATTCTACATCTGTAGTCAAATACATTCTACATTTGTATTTTGTGTATGTCAAGGGGGTTTTAAAAAAAATTTAATTATTAATCTTTTTTTAGCCTAATAATTTCACCTGTTTCTCCATCAACTTTCACTTCGTACTTAATTCTATTATTATCTCTTACCTTAACTTCAAATATTGACTGGCCGTTTTTATACTCGTACTCTACCTTTTCTACTTTTCCACCACCAACAGCATCAACGGCTATTTTAGCAATCTCTTCTATGGTCATTTGCCCTACTATAAGGTTGCCGCTCTGAATGGCAGCAATTTCTTCTGAAAGAGGAGAATCCTCAAAGACTTGCAAATTAGGGTTTACAGCCTCTTCAATAGCTATTGGGAGATAGCTTAGTATAGACCCATCTATGGCACTAATGTCTACTTCATACCGTTTGTCCCCATAAAGCACCTCTACGGCGTACACGCCTTCGTTTAACACAGTAGAAACTATTGTTCCGCCGCCTACTGTTGTAAGAGCAATTTCTCTTGCTCGCATAGGCTCTATATCGTATTCTGTAAACTCAATGGCAAGTGTATTTTCGTCATAAAATTCTTGAGCAGAAAAAGCGAAAACAGAGCCTGACATTATTGTTACCATAACAATAGCTAAAAAGGTTGCATAAGCGGTCTTTTTCATTTTTTTTGTAGTGTCCATAATAGAATCAAGCCGACGTTTCAGGCTTTTTTTCCCGCCGTAAAAGCAAGTAGACAGCAGGGTAGTCTTTTTATGGCCTATCATTTCTATAATTAATTCAGCATAATATCTCCTGTTTTCCTCGCCTATATCCTGCAACACAGCTTCATCACAGGCAGCTTCGCTCTCTGTTTGTATGGCGCCACACATCCAATAGATAATAGGGTTAAACCAATGAATTGATATAGCAATAACAGAAAGGAGCTTTACATACAAATCTTTTCGCCTGTAATGTATGAGCTCATGGCGGAATATCATATCCAGTTCATCAGCTTCAAAGTGTTTTTCCGGCAACAAAATTATAGGCTTTAAGAACCCTGTCAGCATAGAGGTAGTTATAAAATTGCACTGCATTAAGCCAATTCCTATGTCTTTTAGTCCGTAATTTTTCTTTATGGATTGGAATATTTCTAATGTGGGCGTATCATTAATTGGCTTGCCCCAATGCCGCAGCAGCCTTGTAAAACGAATATATTGCAAGATATGAAATGCGAAAACCGCGATTGCAACAGCACTCCATACACTAACGAAAATAGTAAGGGGAGATGAGGCTAAACCGGCGGTTGAAAGACTTTGCCCGGCCGAAGTTGTATTTTGTGCAAACTCTTCTTCAATTAGAAATTCGCCATGAATAACATTTTGAAAAACCCCAACTTCGCCCTGCCCGAAAGAGGAAAACGGAACAGGTATAAAACCGCTTCCGATAGAAGGGCGGAAAGGGATAAGCAAGCCCACAAGAATCACCAGCCAAAGAGCATAACGCAGCCTTGCATTAAGCCATTTCAAAGATAAAGCATTAAGAGATATAACAAGCAGCGCTATTATTGACATTGTAAAAGATATTAATAAAAAAGATACAATATAATGTGTCATGCGTTCACCCTCTTTCATTAAGCCAGTTTTTCAAATCTTTTATTTCCTCTTCTGATAACTTCGCTCCATCATAAAGTGTTTTTACAAGGCTTCCTACAGAATTGCCGTGATACCTGTCCATAAAGCCTTCAATTTCAATCTGCATGTAATCATCCTCTTCAATAACAGAAGTGTAATTACGTTCGCGGCCCACCCTGCCGCTGGTTAAAAAACCTTTTTCAGCCAATCTAACCAGCATGGTTAATACCGTTTGAGGTTTCCAACTTCTATCAGGGCTTAATTTATCCATAATTTGCAAGGTGGTGATGGGAGAGGGGTTACGCCATATTATTTTCATAATTTCAAATTCTGCGTCTGGTAATTTTTTCATAGAAGCCAATGTTGTTGCCTCCTAAAATTAAGATTCTACTCATGTAGTTTATATAATTATATTTAATGGTTTATTCTGTGTCAATTAAAATTTTAAAATACTATAGCTGTATCACTTTAAAAGTGATACGGCTATAGCATTCTGGTAATTTCGCACTATATGTATGTTGTAAAACAAGCTGTTTTAAGCTGCAATTGTATATTACTAATAAAATTTTTAATTATAATGTAAAACCATTGACTTTATTGCACTATATAATTATATTTATATTACAACTTGAATTCAAGCATTCAAGTGTTCGGTTTTATAGCCTTAAATAATTACGTGAAAGGGGGAACGCAGTGAGTGGACTTCAAAGTTGCTTGGGAGTAATGAATGGTATGGACATTTATCAAAAACTTAAAGACGACATCATTACTCTAAAGTTAAAGCCCGGACAAATGATTAGCGAAAACGAAATTGCAAGTATTTATAATGTCTCCAGAACGCCTATTAAAAATGCTTTCTTGCGCCTTAAAGGTGAAAAATATATAGAAATTATTCCGCAAAAAGGCAGCTACGTTACTTTGCTTGATATGAAATACATAAGGATATAATCTATATGCGCTCAGTTCTTGAAATTGATGTGCTCTGCACCATTATAGAAAAAAAAAGAACCGAGGAAGTTATGGAAAAACTTGAGGGCAACTTAAGGCGTCAAAGCGTGTTGATTGACTCTGATTTAATTAACCCTTCAAGTTTTTATGAAATTGACAGTGCTTTTCACTACTGTTTTTTTGAAGCAATTGGGAGAGAACGTATGTGGGCTGCTATCCAAGACTGCCAAGTATATTATTCCCGTTTTCGAATTTTAGACACTATGACCACAGGTCGCTTTCATGGGCTATATGAAGAACATAAAAAAATAGCCACTGCTCTCAAAAAAGAGAATAAAGAAGAAATCAAAGAATATGTTTTCAATCATCTTCATGGAAACTTACGTGTGCTTTCAGAAAAGATAGTAGGGGAGTATAAGGACTATTTTATACAGCATGATTAAAGCGCCATCGGCCAGCCTCAGATTGGGGTGCCGCACAAATATAAAACCGAATAATATTTTGGGAGGGTATTAAATTGAAAAGGTCAATTTTTATTTTAGCCATATGGTTTTACAAAAAGAAGCTGAGGGGCTTATAAAAGGTTCCAGGGCAAGAGTGCAGAGATAGGAGAGACTTAATTATGAACAATATACTTGAGAAAATAAAAGAAATAGGCATTGTTCCTGTAATAGCCATGTCAGATGTTGACAAGGCTGTGCCCTTAGCCAAAGCTCTTGCAGCTGGAGGAATTCCATGCGCTGAGGTTACTTTCAGAACAGCCGAAGGCGAAGAATGTATACGCCGTATGGCGGCAGAAGTTCCGGAGGTTCTTGTGGGTGCTGGCACTGTATTGACGAGAGAGCAGGTCGATAAGGCAGTTGCTGCCGGTGCGAAATTTGCAGTAAGCCCGGGTTTTAACTCTAAAGTTGTGGCTTACTGTGCAGAAAAAGGTGTAGTGATGCTGCCGGGCTGTTCAAACCCCTCAGATATGGAAGCGGCTTTGGAGCTTGGTCTGGATACCGTTAAGTTCTTTCCCGCTCAGCAAGCAGGCGGCCTTGCGTATATAAAAGCTTGTGCAGCACCTTATACAAAACTTAGTTTTATGCCTACAGGTGGTATTTCTGCCGGAAACTTAGCTGAATATATAGCCTTTAATAAAATTATAGCCTGCGGCGGGAGCTGGATGGTCACTAAAGAACTTATTGAAAGTGGAAATTTCGAAGAGATTACTAGGCTTTGCCGAGAGGCAGTTCAAATTGTTAGCGACACCAGAGGTAAATAGATAAGTGGCGCAGTGCGAAAGCATTTGTTGATAAGGATTTTTTATAACACTTATAGCTAACGAACTCCAAAACCGTGATAGAAAACTAGTCTTTTCACCGCAAGCCATCGTCAGTTCCTCCTTGCTTGCAATGCGCATTCCTAGCCAAAGGCTAGGAATGCGCATACATTATGGAAAGCAATTTTTTGCTCCGCAAAAAATGCATTGCAAGCTGCGTTGTCACTTCCTTGTCTTGCGGAAAAATTCTGCGTTTTCTTATCACGTTTTTAAAGTACGTTAGCTATACTAATGCGGATGTTGAAAAGTATAAAACAGCCTTATTGCAATTTTTTGGCAAGCAGTACGTAAAGCGCGGTTGGGTTATGCAAATTCATTACGGAGATATGAAATATAGTGGAATCCCTACAAAATCGCTACACATGTAGCGATTTTGTAGGGATAGGCCAGGCCGCTTATGCGCTGCCTAGCCTTCCTTTGAAACAGTAACAAAATTTTAGCAAGCTATATTTTTGTTACTGTTTCAAAGGAATTCCACTATAAAATACACTTAAACCAACCCAGATTAAAACACAATGTTTTTTCGCGGCTAAACTCACCCAAAACTGCTTTACCTCGCAGTTTTGGGTGTCCGCTCAAACTATATGGTTTTTAATCTGGAATTAGTATTAGGAGGCGAAATTAATGGCAGGCATATCTTTAAAAAATATTTTTAAAGTATATCCCGGAAATGTTACGGCAGTACATGATTTTAATTTAGAAATAGAGGACAAGGAGTTTATTATTCTTGTAGGTCCTTCTGGCTGCGGGAAGTCTACAACATTGCGTATGATTGCCGGCTTGGAAGATATTACCGGAGGTGAGCTTTACATAGGTGAGAAACTGGTTAATGAAGTTGCTCCCAAAGATAGGGACATTGCTATGGTTTTCCAAAACTATGCTCTTTACCCGCATATGACGGTGTACAAAAACATGGCTTTTGGCTTGAAACTCAGAAAAGAGCCTAAGGATATTATTCATCAAAAAGTTCATGATGCGGCAAAAATTCTTGACATAGAACATCTTCTTGAGAGAAAGCCTAAAGCACTGTCAGGCGGTCAGCGCCAGCGTGTGGCACTGGGCCGTGCAATGGTAAGAAACCCGGCAGTATTTTTGCTTGATGAACCCCTTTCAAATCTTGATGCTAAACTTAGAACCTCAATGCGCTCAGAGATCTCCAAGTTGCATAAAAGACTGCAAACAACATTCATTTATGTTACCCATGACCAGATTGAGGCTATGACAATGGGTGATCGCATTGTAGTTATGAAAGACGGCTTTATTCAACAGGTGGACACGCCTCAAAATTTATATGACAGCCCAATAAATATGTTTGTTGCCGGTTTCATAGGCACGCCTCAGATGAATTTTATAAATGCTGCTGTAGAAAAATCAGAAGACAAGTTTTTTGCCAGATTTGGTGAAACCCTGATTCAAATCCTGCCGGAACGTGCATCAGCAGAAAGTATTGCAGCCTATGTGGGCAAAGAAATTACCGTTGGTATAAGGCCGGAGCATCTCCACGTTGAAAAAGAAGATATGGAAGCCGGTCATTATGCCTTGATTAACACTAATGTTGATATTGCGGAGCTAATGGGAGCAGAGACTTATCTTTATAGCAATTGCAACGGGGTTAACCTTATTTCAAAAGTTATGCCAAAAGACAGCCCTAAAGCAGGCACTGCTGCGAAACTTGCTATAGACTGCACTCACTTGCACCTGTTTGACACAGAGACAGGGTTAGTCATTAAATAATATCTATAGCTGTATCCTTGCAAAATAGTACCATGACCGGTACTATTTTGCAAGGATAAGCCGCCGCTACCTATGTCTACGCCACCCTTAAAGCCGGGCGGCAGACCAGCGGAAAGCCTGCTTTCATGGGTTCCCGCTTACAGCTTGCGCGCGCAGCCTACTTTTGAAACAGTATCAAATTATAGTCGTTTAAGACCAAAATGGTCTTAAACGACACCCCTCATTCGCACTTTTGCTGATGCAAAAATGCTCATGTACGTGGCGTTCATTAAGTTTAAAACGGGCCAATCGAGCTTGCTCGATTGGCCCGTTTTAAACTTAATTCACTATAATTACAAGCAATTAATTTGATACTGTTTCAAAAGAATTTAAGTATAAATTCATTTCACTATATGTCAAATAAAAAGAGCCTAGGCAGTTTACTGATTCACTGCACCATAGGCTCTCTTTATTTACCTGTCAACTATAATCAAATTAAGTTTAAGGTGCTCCAGCTCCTCCTGAAAATCCTCGCAGCACTCCATCATGATATCGTTATCTTCTGTAGTAATCCAGTTAACTATAACTTTTTTATCAGCGGCAGCATGTCTGTCTAATTTTAAAAGCATATTAAGCAGCAGTTTTGTGGTGGAGCTGTTGAAGTAGGTAATGGCATTATCAAAGGTAAAACTGCCAAAATCAGTTGCAAGATAGCTGTCAAGCCAGTCATTAATCTCTTTAAAAAACACGCTTACATTTTCATGAAAGCAACGGCCCTCCAATTTCATATAGCCATTATCTTCATCTATAAGCAAATATGGGGTTGAGGTTGTTTTTTCTTTTTCTAAGCGGTATGCCATTATTCCTGACCCCCCTGATGAATAGTAATATACATGGAAAAGAACTGGTGTTCGTTGTCATAAGGCTCAAATTTATACTCTATAGGCGAACTCGAACGGCGCGCAACAACAATTAAGCCAAGCCCTGCACCCTTACTTTCTACATTTTCATTTTCTTTAATTGTGCGTTCTTTGTGATATTTTCGCAGCTCACTTTTATCAAGAGAATTAAGGTGGTCTATACGGTCTTTGAGTACGGCAGCATTAGCATTTGTCACTAAATTACCACTTTGCATAAAATAATCAGATCCCTGAACACCTAAAACTAAAATTCCCCTCGATATTTCATAAGATTCACCCTCAGAACAGTTTTTGAGCTCCTTTTCAGCTGAATACATCATCATATTATTTATTTGTTCGACAAACACAGAAAATATAGATTGTGATGCGCTAAAGGATATGTCATCAAACTCAAGGCGCTTTATCAACATTTCCGCCAGACCGTCAATACCATTTGCCCAAAGCGGACCGACGTAAATAACATGTATATCTTTGTCCGCCAACATTTTGCTGTATTGGAGCAGGTTCAGTTTCATAGGTTCACCTCATAAGGATAAGTATGTGTATCGTGCACGCCCGGCATTTTTAGACATATAAAGGGCCTCGTCCGCCCGCATTAGGTAAGAGGCAGCGCTTTGAGTATGTTCTACAGAACCTGAAGCGACACCTATAGAAACGGTGACATGGCCGGCAATTTCGCTGTTTTCATGGAGCATATTAAGGGCAACAACATTTCTTAAGATTTTTTCGGCAACAAAACAAGCGCCTTTTTCATCTGTGCCCGGCAGTATAACGGCAAATTCCTCACCGCCGTAGCGCGCAGCAAAATCATCTTTTCTCGATAAACTGTTTGCAATAGTTTCTGCAATAGCCCTGAGGCATACGTCACCCACACTGTGGCCGTATGTGTCGTTATATTTCTTGAAAAAATCAATATCTATCATTAATACACTTAGTTCGCCCTGCGAACGGGACAGAGACTTAATAATAAGCCCAAGATTATCTTCCATGTAGCGCCTGTTATAAATTCTGGTAAGGGCATCATAATTAACCTTGTCGGTTAGGTCAAGGTTATCTTCATGTAGTTCGGTGGTTGTTCTGTCGGCTATGCGCGTAGAACGCCTGAGTTGCTTTAGCAGCCTGCCATATTCCTTTACTATTTTCTCATACTCTGTAAAATCAAAGTGGTCGCCGCCATTGACTGCTTTAATAAGAGCTGTTGCATTGTCGTAGATAAGCTGCTCGTCTTCAAAGATATCTATGTTCACGGAGTAATCTCCTTTTTTCTGCTTTATAGTTTAAAAATTACAAGTATAGTTGATTAACTTTAAAAGGCCAAAGTTAATCAACTGAATTCGGCTTTGCCAAATTCCCCCGGCAAAACACCTATGGCGTTTTGCTGGAGCGGCGTTCGTTTAACTTAAAAATACTTTCAGGCAAGCTTGAGTATTTTTAAGTTAACTCCATATTTTACCAAGCATTCCTATAATATCATTAGATAATGTATCAGGCAAGAAATATTTCAGCCGCAATCTATATAGTATAACTATTATGGTCAATATACTAAGGCTTAAAGGTTACAAGAACAAAGTCATCCACCCTTGGCTCGCTGCCACTATAGGCTACGAAGGTATCCCATACTTTAGCAGATATAACAGACTGTTTTTCGTTATGACATTCTAAAATAAGACTCCCAAAACGCTTATATCCAAAGGGCTTATCATTGTCGCCGCCGGGCTGGTCAAAAAGTCCGTCTGAGGCGATGTAAAATTTATTGGAGGAATCTTTAGGGATGAGTACGGTTTTTATATCATCTTTACTCATTATTTTTCCTTCGCCTATAAATATATTTTGGCCTCTGATTCGTGTAGATACTTCACCATCACAGACAAAGACACTCATATTACCTGCCGATATGCTTACAGAGCCGTCATTTGCAGTATATAAAACAGCAAGGTCACAGCCGTCTTTAAGGGTAGAGCTATCTTTTTCATGTATGGAAAAAACCTCAGCAAGCCTTTTCTCAACACACCAGACAGCATGGGCGGTATCAAAAGCGTTGCCCGGGTTAACTGAATTTTCTAAAGCTGATACAACCAGCATGGTAAGCAGCGCACCGGAAGTGCCGTGCCCTGTACAGTCACAGACACAAAGGACAGAGCCGCCGTCAAATTGTTTTAGCCAATAAATATCGCCGCCCACAACATCTCTAGGCTCCCAAATAACGGAATAATCACTGAATGCTCTTTCAAGCTCGCTGTTACCGGGAAGAAGATTCTCTTGGATAGTTCTGGCATAATCAATACTTGCAAACATAGCATCTGATGCCGCTTCAATGCGTGCCTTTTCAATATCGGCTTTGTGAGCCTCTTGCTGAGCTTGAACAACTTTCTCAACATGCAGTGCCAGCTGTTTTGTGGTGTGGTTTACAGAGTCTTTAATAAGTGCCATCTCACCCTTGTAATTACCTAAAACCCGTACAGAAAAGTCACCAGTGGCCACCCGTCTTAAAACCTCTGAAGATTCTTTAATGGGCTTCAAAATACTCTTAATTATAAAGTAGGCTACAATACAGGCAACGGCTATAGAGATAAAGAAAAAAGCAACTTGCAAAGTTATATAATTTTGAGTTATTGTAACATTTTCGTTGTTTGTCTGCTCTGCTAAAGCAGCGTTAAGCGCTACAAGGCCACCCAAGAGAGATTCAAGCGATGTAGTCACATCATCTGCTGCGGCCATGCGCACATTTAAATGCAACCTGCCAAAGTGGTCAGGTATGTCATTTATACTCTCGGCTAAAATAGCCCTTACCTGAGGAAGGTACTCTGATTCAAATAAATCGAAAATAGCATCATGAAATCTTATGAGTTCTTCTGTGTTTGCAATTTCGCGGCTTTGATGTAACCAATAGGTGAACTCTATAACACTATCTTCAAAGTGTTGCCTGGAGTTTTCAGCGCCTTGACGATCATCATAAAAGCTGCGAATGATAACCCGGTTGCCATGTACACGAAGGTATGTATAGCTCCTTGCGGCATTATTAACATAGTGCATAGACAGAATTCGGTTTTCGTACATAGAAATACCTGAATCCCTAAGCCTAATCATACGCTCAAGGCCTATTGCACTTATGACAAAGGAAATAATGATTATTAACGTGAACCCTAACAATAATTTAGTCGAAATCCTCATGTTTTGTCCTCTGTCTTTAAAAGTCTGTTTAATATCTCGCTTATGATGGATTTTCGAGATAACTTTTCGTTAGGTAAAAAGGCGCATAATCAAAAATTTTCTGCAAGTTTTTGTGGCCTTGAAGCTGGCCGCAGACCAATAGTGAGCGCCGACGGCACATAGCGAAAATTTAGCTGACAAGACGGTGCAATGAAAATATTAAACAGTCCCTAACGGTATTATAAATAATTAACCCAAAATTCTTGAAAAATTTCGAGGCATTTGAAAGAAAAAATAATTCCCGTTTTTATTTAAAATCGCATCTCTAAACTCGGGCGAGTAAACAACATCTATAATATCTCTGGCAAATTGCTGGTTTAAATCTTCGGTTCTTATGGCAATAACATTAAGATAATTTTCAGAAAGAACCTCGACATAGAGAGCGCTGCTTACATCAAGCCCATTGCTTATAATGAAATTACCATTTACAATTCCCAAGCTCACATAGGACAGAATTTGAGGAATATCTTCAGCATACCTGAGCATAAAATCAAGTCCGCGGGGATTTTCTATTATATCGTCAACTGTGGCTCTCGTTCTGCTTATGTCAGCTGCAAGTCTTATTAAGCCGGCAAACTCCAAAATTCTTAACGAACGTGAAAGGTTGGTATTATCATTAGGAAGTACAACAGTAGCTCCGTATTCGATATCAGCTAATGAATTATATTTTTTTGAAAAGAGCGCCATAGGCAGCGTTGGGAGCTCGGTTATTGCTGATAAATCAAGATTATTATCAAAGTTAAAGTCAATAAGAAAGTCATAATGCTGGAACATGTTTAGGTCAATAATCCCTTCGGCCAGGGCTATATTGGGTTCCGAAAAATTAGAAAATTCATATATTTCAAGAGTGTAACCAAGAGCCTCGAGACGGGGGAATATAGTTTCGCTAAACATACTGCCATATGGCCCCGGGGTAATACCAAGCCGCAAATTCTTTCTATGAGTGACCTCATTGGGATTAGAAAAATCATCAACCGTAGGCAAAAGCACAGTAGAGTTGTTTATGGGTACACAAGAAACTAAGATAAAAGCGGTAATTATAATTAATAAAATATACGGCAGTTTTTTTGCGCTGGCTGCAACAAAAGTATCTGTTCTTAAATTATTCCATTTTATGGCCATGTCAGTCATATGGTTTTTGGGCATCAAAGGCTTCCTCACAAATTTAATATAGTGATAATATAGTGAATATGTTTGAAAAGAAATTTAAGCGAAGCTTAAGAAGCTTCTTTCAAACGTATGAACGGCCCCGCAATTATATCATCACTTTACAACCTTACTATAACATGAAATGTTCGGTAATATCAATGACATTTTTTTGTAAGCCAATATCTCTTAGCATAATTGTGCTATAATGAACATTTAGCAGCCTAAAATAACGGCTTAAAACCAATGTCATGATTTACATATTCTACATACAATGTCAATTTTGGGCATAATGCTCCAATGCGCATTTTGCCATATGGCGTTATGGCAGAAGTAAATTGCAGCAGCAAATCCTTTAGATTGTTGGAAGCCGCGGTTATTTAGCGTTGTCTTTCACTATTTACATGTGGTATACTGCCAATAAGCCTTAAACAGCTATCAAAAAACAGGAGGGATAATTAATGAATGTTTCAAAAAGAATTGAAGCCATGCAGTACTCACCCATACGTAAGCTGGCTCCTTTTGCCGAAGATGCAAAAAAAACAGGTAAAAAAGTCTATCATTTGAACATAGGTCAGCCTGATATTGAGACACCTCGGGAATTTTTTGATGCAGTAAAAAACTTTGATGAAAAAGTGCTGGAATACGCATTTTCACAAGGGATGCCACAGACTATTGAAAGCTTTGCGAACTATTATCAGTCATTAGGAATTAACTTTACTAAAGATGATATTTATATTACAAATGGTGGAAGTGAGGCCCTGTTTTTTGCTATTGTAGCTACCTGTGATTATGGTGATGAAATTCTTGTTCCTGAACCATTTTATACTAATTATAACGGTTTTTCAAAATCAGCGGGTGCCGTGGTGGTTCCTGTTCCAACCTCAGCGGCTGATGGGTTTAAACTGCCTGACTTAGCTGTCTGGGAGAAAAAAATAACTCCAAGAACCAGAGCAATTCTTCTGTCTAACCCCGGCAACCCAACAGGTGCTGTTTATGATATGGCTGATATGGAAAAAGTGAAAGCCCTTGCTCTTAAACATGATTTATTTATAATATCCGATGAAGTTTATAAAGAAATGGTCTATGATGGGCTTAAGTTTACAAGCTTTGCCCAATTGGAAGGGGTAGAAGACAGGGTTATACTTACGGACTCTATCTCAAAGCGCTATTCTGCCTGCGGCGCCAGAATAGGCTGCATTGCCAGTAAAAACATTGAAATAATGAAAAATGTTATGAAGCTTTGCCAGGGCAGGCTTTGTGTTGCAACTATTGAGCAAGTAGGTGCGGCCGCTCTTGCGGCTGTTGCCCCTAAGTATATGGAAGATGTTGTTGTAGAATATGAAAAACGCCGCAACATAGTTCACAGCGCTCTTAATAATATTAAAGGCGTTGTCTGTGAGAAACCTCGCGGTGCTTTTTATATTATGGCAAAATTGCCTGTAGATAACGCTGAGAATTTTGCCAAATGGCTCTTGACTGATTTTGATGTGAATGGCGCTACTGTCATGGTTGCTCCCGGTGAAGGTTTCTACGCAACCGAAGGGTTAGGTAAAGATGAAATACGTATTTCCTATGTTCTTAAAGAAGAGGACCTTAAAGCTGCAATGAATATACTGGATGAGGGCATTAGAGCGTATAATGCTAAGGGTTAAATTTTTTTATGGTGAGTTAACTTGTAAAACCCTACAAGTTAAGCAAGTATAAATCTTTATTATGAATTATAGTCAAGGCTTTACATTTTGTCTGAAAATGTAAAGCCTTGACTGCTGATTAGGAGGTGTAGTGTGATGCCCATGTCTAAAGGGCTTGTAGTAAATGGCTGTGCAGGGTCAAGGAAAACCACGCTTGGTAAAGAGGTGGCAAAGCAGCTTAATTTTCACCATACTGCATCGCACCTTCCTATAGCAAAGGACATTTAAAAACGGTTCAAGTTTCGCGGCAAACCCGCCCCGAAAATACTTCACCTGCTAGTCAGTTAGAGTTTACGGCAGGGTTCAATGCCGTAAACTCTA
>Ga0131853_10010991_pt1 | contig 16552 bp, 11 predicted proteins | sample TergutLab28metaG_FD_92764 | JGI IMG/M metagenome (GOLD analysis project Ga0131853, IMG submission 92764) | Labiotermes labralis P1 segment gut microbial communities from Petit-Saut dam, French Guiana - Lab288 P1 (version 2) (version 2) | ecosystem: Host-associated > Arthropoda: Insects >...
CAAATGTCCATGTGCCTTGTACGCCATTTCTTGTACCTGAAATGGACGTAGAACTCATTGCAGTTGGCGTTACAGTGGTGCCTACCGCAATGTCACGGGAAGTCGGTACAGCAGGTGCACCTGCAGGTAGTGGAAGGTGTCCTGTAAAACGATAAGATACTTGATAGTAGCTGATTGCCGCCTCAAATGTCCACCTTGCTGTGAGTGTTACATTACCCGGTGCAGGTGTTGGTCCTGCCGGTATGGTTACTTGTGCGCCTACTGCAATGTCGCCTGTTACCGCTCCCGATGCTGTCCAGCCTGCAAACGTATACGTTCCGGCATCCGGACCGCTTGTTACCACTACTGTTACCGGTGGTGTACACAAGTTTACTGCGGTTACAGATTGCCCTGCCAACAAGTTTGTATGGTTACCCGGCAATACCGGGCGACCTGTTTCCGGCGGAGCCACTCTTGGCGATGGCGTTGCATGAGCATAGCTTACTGTAAAACGCGGGCTACGCACCCATACAGCTATAACGGTGACATTTCCCATGGTCATTAAGGTTTCTGCATCAACTACGGTTCCATCTAATGTGCCGCCTACTATTTCCCATGTAGGTGCGTTATATCCTAAGCGCACGGCATTTGGCATAGTACCGAACGCTGCATTATCACGTATCGTGCGGGCTGCAATGGTGATATCGCCGTCAACATTACCGCCATTTAGGTCAAAGGTAATGTTTCCATCCCACTGGGCATAAATAGTACGGGTAGTAACGACAGGATCTGCATCGGTAAACTCATCGCCGCTACCATCTTGCTCTGTGTTCCATCCTGCAAACTGCCAACCGCCTGTGCGGCTTGGGTCGGCCGGGAAAGCAGGTGTTGGATTTTCCAGGAAAGGAACGAGCTGAAATCCATCTGCAGGGTTAGCAAGCGTACCGCCGTTGGCATCAAAAGTAATACTACCGGACCATAGGGCAAAAATTTCTATGGCACCAAAAATTGGTCTTGTAGCAGTAACAGGGGTACCATCTATATCTACCCACAAGCGGAAAGTATTGCCCGGCCAAACAGGGTCAGGCGGGAAATTGGGTATAGGGTTGGGCGAATCTATCTCTCTTTCTCTATCTCCGGGCTGGATTATATAGTGCCTTGAATCATCCGGCAGGATTACATATTCCGGAACACCTTGGCTGGGAAGTCCGGGATTAAACACCGCACCATTAAACCATTGTGCATACACGGTTTGGTCGCCAAACACATTTGTTGTTATGGTAAACCAATCGCCCTGTCCATCCCGCTGCGTATTCCAGCCTCTAAAGGCATGACCGGGAACATTAACAAAAGGGCGTTCGGTAAGTGCAACAACATCAGAGATTCTATTCATAAACACTTCTGCGCCGCCAATTAGCACTCGACTTATCCACGGCCAGTTTTGAGGGAAAGGCAGTGATAAAAATCTATCTTCCGGTATGGTTGAGTTAATAACCGCACGGTGATGCACACCTTCGATTGTATCCACAGATAAACCGGCAGAAGTTTGGTTGTTATTAAATGTTAGTGCACTGGTCCAAATGGCATACAAATCAAAAGTAGACCCGGTATCCGCAGGTAGCATAGTATCTACATTAAATGCAGCACCATGACCGCCTCGTGCAGTGGAGAATAAACCACCGGGTAAATTTACTGCAAAGGCGGAAGGCGTTTGAACACCATTATGAAACCCGTGAGTAGGAATACCGGCTTGAAGTCCGCCCCTTACACGAGATTGGTCTATAAGCGTAACAAAGCCTCCCGGACGTGTGGCGTGCAAACGTGGCAAATCAATAGGGGTGTGGTCGCTATCCCTGTGAATACTCTCAACAGAACCATGCCCCTGAGACCTTGCATGCACCTGTCCTATTTGTCTAAAGCTACGCCCTGCAACACCATATCTAAAGGCAGTGGGTACGTCTGCTTCTATATCGTTTGGCGGCAGTGGTGCATCCAACCAAAGGTTTATACGTACAGCCGGTTCCCATCTTGCATAATAATTGTAGACCGAACCGAGGGGGCTATCGGAATAATTTCTACTCCAAAACCACATGTGCTGTATCAATTGACCCATAACAGTAATGTCGTTAGTGTCCGGCGATTCGAACCAGCCCATAAAAACATAACCCGGTCTTGATGGGATAGGCGGGGTACGATGGGTTAAATTGCCGGCCGGCGTGGTAAAGTGCAATGAGCCGGAGGTAGGGTCAGGAGCCCGCACTATGGTATCAACATTGTTTCTAAAAGTACCACCGTTGGAGTGGAATCTAAGCTCTACGGCACTTTCAACTTCCCAACGGGCAAATGCTATCATAGTATTGTTGATTGGTGTGTTTACTGTAAAGGGTCTTGGAATAAGGTCATGTGCATCATTTGCATTAAGCACACTAAGTGTGACAATTGTATTAGAAATAAGCGGATGATTAATCGTTTCCGGGTTGCTTGGAGATGGTGGGGAATTAGAGTCGAAGTCCGGGTTAGGAATTTGCGGATGTTGGTTAACCCAAGTTTCTCCGTTGTAATCTATAATCGGCAAGTTATACCAGCCTCTAAAAATCCTACCGGGAAGCGGCTCGGGATCTGGTGGCAGATCAACACCAAACACTTCGGGGTTTGCCGTATATTCTCCTGCATCGGGACGCACTGCAACCCCATGCGTTGCAAGTGTGCCACCGGCATCTCGTCTTCGGATATCTCTAAACGGTCCGGTTATTGCAGGGGCCGGGTTTTCATGAAATTGAACACGATAAAACCAACTTGCATACAATTCTATAAAACCGGTATTTGGGTCGGTATGGTTTTCGTGTAAATATCGCACCATGTCTATAGCAGCCGCACTGGATAATTCTTGCCCGGTTACAAAAGGTCTACGACCTTGACCATCGGGTTCTGTAAACCATTCTTGATAAGCCATACTATTTGGCTGTGTACCGGGTACCAGTGTAACAAGATTAAAACCTGCTAAAGTTCCGGTTGGACCATTAATCAAATGATGATTGGGTCTTAGCCTATTACCATTTGAATCACGGTTTAAATAATATGGTGAAAAGGTAGATGGTTGAAGACCAATTATTGTTCCGTCGTCTAAAAGCGCAAACTCGTATTCGCGCGCACGATAGGGAAGAATACCGTTACCACCGGCATGGTTAAAGCGAATGGTTATAACATCAAAATCAAATGGCTCCGGCGGAACAGGATAACCATTCCAACTTCCTAAAGACCATCTTGCGTGTAGCGATATGCTTGAGCCAAAGACTGTATGCTCATCCATTTTATTGCCGGGGCCAAGCAATTCTTCCCAATCTATTACCATGCCCGGGGTTGGAACGTCGAACCAACCAATAAAATTGAGCCTTACCGCAGGACGAACAGCATCAGGCAGTGTTATACCATTGTTTTGCAAGCTGGTATTTAGTGGAATGGTGAATGTTGCCGGCTCGTCGCCACTAATATAAGGGTTTGCTGCAAATGTTATATCTACAACCCAGCTTGCGGTAAGTGTTATAGGTTCTGTAAGGTAGGTTTCTCCATCGGGCGGAAGCCATGCATTGATACGTGCAACCGTTCCCGGACCATTAGGCGGGTACTGAAACGTAAAATACGGCACAACCTCACTAATAGGCGTACCTAGCGGAAAATCTCTCCATGTTTGGGCACCCGCTTCCCATGTGCCGCCTACCATATCAAAATATACTCGCACCATGCCGGCAGGCACTATACCGCTTAAACTGCGCATTTCTACATCTATGGCAGATGGGCTTGTTGTTTGCTGATTTACTTGCAATTGTAAATCATTTTCAGTGTCTGCTGTAATGGTAAATTGCATCGTGCCAATAACCATTACAAGCACCAAAAACAGCGACACCAAGCGTTTTACATAGTCTTTCTTAAAAAAATTCATATAAAAGCCCCTTTGATTTTTTTAGTGTATATAAAATCCCATGTGGGAATAATTTTTTATTCTTCCACCCATTGCATCAAATCGTGCATATCTATGGGCAATTGTCCGTTAGTGTAATACCTAAATTTCATTTTACAACTGCTACCGTCATCGCTGGATGCAGTGCCGACCAAAATACTTCCATTATCTATCTTTAGAATGTAAAACTTAAACAATAGATTTTTAGAGCCTTTTAATCGACTTGACAGCGTAAAACCGCATTTAGCCAATGTGCGGTCTAAAGCTTGCGCTGTATTGGTAGCAATTTTCGTAAAAATTTCTGATGTCTTGTCCATATTATCCTCACCCCTCCATCCAGCGAAAGAGAAGCAACACGTCTAAAGGACTTTGCCCATCGCTAAAATGTTCGAACTGCATACGCCAGCCGTAATCCGTTTCGTGCTCTGCTATACCGACCAAAATATCACCGCTGCCTTCGTTTAAAACATAAAACCAAAACCACTCGCCGCTAAAATGTTGAATATGATTTATAAATGCAAAGTTGTAATTCGCAATAATCCTATCCACTTCTTCTACGGTGTCGGCAATCGTAAGTGCTGCTAAAATTTCTGCCGTCCTGTCGATGGGCATAGGATCCGGCTCTAACTCAGGAGCCGGTTCTAATTCATAAGGTTCGGGTTCGTAAGGTTTGTCCTCTTGGATAGGCTCTGCCGGTTCTATTTCTTCTATATAAATGTAATTGTTGCTTGGCTGCTCAAGGGTTGGCGTATAAGGTTCAGATACAACTATAATCGGTGGAATAATCTCATATTCCTGCGGTTCATATGGCTCTTCGGCTAGTTCTACTTCAATTTCCGGTTCTTCGTATATAAATATTTCAGGCTCCGGTGCCTTTGGTTCTTCTTGTGTGGCAACTATCTCTATGACGGGTTGTTCTATTGCTTGAGGCGGCATGTTTACGGTGTAGGCAAAGTAAGTTGTAACAACAATACCGCAAGCAACTATAACGCTTGCAGCAATTGCCACCACACTGCCCGTACTTGCTACTGCTGCTGTAGCTGCAAGCCCGGAAAATGCGGCGATGTTTGCAGTGGTGTAGGTTGCAGCAAAAGCCTGTTCTTCCAGCAATAGTAGCGTTGCAAGAGAAACACCAGCCATACGTTGCTTTCCAACCGGCATTGCGCTGCTTTGCAGTTTACTTTTTATTGTGCCCCGGGCTGTGTACAATATTTTTCGTACATTAACGCTGGAACAATTGTGTAGTTTTGCAATTTCTTCTGTATTAATGTCAGCGTAGTAGTAGAGGTAAACCATTTTTTTCTGTTGTTGAGGCAAGGCATTTATTATCGTTAGCAGCTCTGTCTGGAATTCTTTGTTTTGCAAGTATTCTTCCGGCAAAATGTTTTTGTCTAATTCTGCTAAGTTAACATCGGGTACATCTTCTATGGCAATATTGGTAATATGTTTCTTTCTGCCTTTGTGCTTGTTATAACAATTGTGTACCGCTGTTTTGCGCAACAGCGCGAGAAGCGTATCTCCTCGCAGGTCGTTAATTCTTTTAAATACTGCCATAAACGTGTCCTGCACAATTTCTTCTATATCCTCTTTATTGTCGTAAAGCTTTGAGCATATAAAAGTTACATGCGCATAGCAACGCTTATAGATTTCGCCAAAAGCGGATTCGTCGCCATTTTTGCACATCTCTATTAAAATGTTAAAGTCTTTACTGTATTCAGCCATAACATGTACCCGCCAAACTAATTAATATTTGATATAATTCTAAAGTGCAATATAGTCTGTTTCTGCCTTCCATTTTATATGATGCTTAATAAATTCTCGCTCTTGCATTTCCTTTACACTTCTTAGCTCAAACAATTCTCTTACAGAAACTTTATCAGGGGCGGCACCTTCTATAGTTGTTTCGAATACATTCAATTTAAATGATAATCGTTCCTTAAATAGCACCAACGTGCTTGCAACATATGATTCAGACAATTCTGTCATATGTACAACTTCCTTAATTGGCAAGCCTACCGTGCAGTAGAGATATATGATTGTTTGTTCTTCAAAGTTAAACTCGTTAATAGTAGAGGCCAAAACTTGAGCAATTAATGGAGCATCTAAAAATTGCCGTGGAATTTTTGGCATTGGTACTTCCTTTTTAAAAGCCCTGCGGAAGTTTTTCTTTGTGGCGAATCTTTTGTGCAAGGTAATACCCCCTTTTTAGTAGTATTTGTTTGGTATGCTTATATATACAACTCAAATGCAGAAACCGTTGTCATGATTTTAAAATTTTTTTACAAAAAAAAGCCGCTTTTAAATAAAAGCGGCTTTTCTATTATTCTACAGCACTTTTTTCGCCAGTTCCAACGGCAGCACAGCCCTGCCATCTTCCCTTACCCGCATATTCCCTGCGGAAATTTCATCTATAAGCAGAATCTCACCTGTCGCAGCATCTTTTCCAAATTCCAGCTTAATATCGCAAAGCTCCAGCCCTCTTTTTGCCAAGTCATCCCTCACAAGCCCGCAAATATCTTTCGTAAGCGTTACAAGCTGCGCATATTCTCCGGGCTTCAAAACCTCCAGCACTTCTAAACTTTCTTGGTTTATGAGCGGGTCACCTGCGGCATCGCTTTTTATTGTCATTTCTACAACGGCGGGCAGTGCCGTGCCTTCTTCCACCAACGTACCGTAACGGCGTACATAACTGCCCGTCGCTTTGTACCTGCAAATAATCTCAAGCCCGTTGCCAAACACCTTGCTTGGGCGCGCCACCATTTCTCGTGCATCTAGGTCTGCGCTTACAAAGTGCGTTTTAAACCCGGCGGCGTTTATAAGTTCAAAAAAATACTTAGAAAGCCCAAGCCCTGCCAAACCTGCACCTTCCACGGTTAAGCCAACCTCGTTTGCACCGGGGTCAAATACGCCGTTTTCGCCCGTCATATCATCTTTAAAAAATAGCTTGTACAAACCATCGCCAAGGTCGTAAAGTTTTTTGGTTTTGCCGTCTATAATTAATTTCATGTAATTCCTCCGTCTAGGGCTATTGTTTGCCCTGTTAAGTAAGCTGCCTTATCGGAAGCCAAAAACACTGCCAAATCCCCTACTTCGTCGGGCTTACCAAACCTACCCAGCGGTATTTCGTTGGTGAATGCTTTCCGTTCTGCCTCGGTTAACCTATCATTCATGCGGGTATCAAAAGCACCGCAGGCAATGGCATTTACCCTAACGCCCGACGGCGCAAGCTCCTTCGCCAATGCTTTTGTAAAGCCAATAACCCCCGCCTTTGCCGCAGAATACACAACCTCGCAAGATGCCCCCGTTACACCCCATATGGATGAAATATTTATGATGCTGCCTTTTTTTGCACGCACCATGCCGGGTATAACCAATTTAGACATGTATATTGCCGTGTTTAGGTTATCTGCAAGTACTTTGTCTACTTCCTCAAATTCCATATCACTAAACAGCCCAAAGTGGGCAGCACCGGCGTTGTTAACCAATACATCTACTGTACCGAATTTTTCTTCAACTTCCCAAAACAAATCCTCTGCGTTAAGATAATCGGAAACATCCATACGTATGCCCATTACGTTGCAGTCAAAACTATCTCGCAACGCTTTTACGGCATCTGCCAGGCGTTCTTTGTCTTCCCGTCCGTTAAGCACAATAGAATAGCCCTTTTTTGCAAACTGCCGGGCTATGCCAAAGCCTATCCCCCTGCTAGACCCGGTAATAAGTACTGTAGGCATCAAACTCCTCCAATCCCAGTGTACAAGCGACTTTGAAAGCTTCTAACCAAAAAAACAAAACATAAAAAGACCATGGTTATAAAAAACCCATGGTCTAAATATTACTAATACTTGCGCTTACGCGCAGCTTCTTCTTTCTTTTTACGTTTTACACTTGGTTTATCGTAGTGTTCTCTTTTGCGAATTTCGCCCATGATACCAGCTTTGGCACAGTCACGCTTAAAACGCTTTAACGCACTATCAAGAGTTTCGTTATCTTTAATAACCACTGTTGACATTGGACTTACCTCCCTCCAGCAAATGCATATGGTGGTAGCTTACATACTAAACCATATGATTGTGGTAGTCAATAGTTTTACCAATTTTTGCAGATTCGTATATGCCGTTTATCAAACGCTGTGTAAGCAGCCCTTGTTCGCCGCCAATGGCAAGCGATTTTCCGCTTTTAAGCGATTTATAAAAGTCGCTTATTTGCTTTATATGTGAAACGCCCCAGTAACTTTTCATACCAAACTGCTGCTGTGCTGCCTTGTCTGCGCCGGCGGTTATTTTTTTGCCGTTTGCAAACTCAATGGTCGCATCTTCCCCAACAAGGGACGCTTTGCCATGCTCGCAAAAAATCTCTATACAGGCAGGCGCATCGTACGGGTGAATGGTGCTTACGTAAAAGGAAACTTTTGCGCTGCCGTATGTAATCACACCTTCGGCAACGTCTTCCACTTCTATATAGGGGTGCGCACGGTTGGCAATGGAGGCTTGTACACTTGTCGGCTGCCCAAGGAAGAAATTAACCATATCAAAACTATGGATAGACTGGTTTATTAACACGCCGCCGCCTTCGGTTGCCCATTTGCCCCGCCATTCGCTTTCGGTATAGTATTTTTCACCCCTGTTCCATGTTACACGAATGTAGCCATTTAACACAGCACCAAGCTCGCCGCTTGTTAGCGTTTCCTTTATAAGCATAGCACCCGGGCTGTAGCGGTTTTGATAGATAACGCCAAGGTAAACATTGTTGGCTTTTGCAGCCGAAATCATTTTTTGTGCATCAGCTATAGTGGTTGCCATGGGCTTTTCGGTTAGCACATGGTAACCTGCATTTAACGCATCTATTGCCACCGGCGCATGTAAATAATGCGGCAGACAAATGTGTAATACGTCAAAACCGCCGTCAGTCAGCATTTCCTTGTAATCGGTGTAGGCTTTTGCACCAAGTTCCTGCGCTACCGATCGCACTTTTTCAAGGTCTTTATCGCACACCGCTGCAATGGGTATGCCTTGCGCAACCAATGGCTTGGTGTGCATCGGATAAATAGACCCAAGCCCAACTATTGCTGCTTTAAGCATTTTATTTCGTCTCCTTTAAATGTTTTATAACATCCAGCCCGGCAACCATGCCATCGCAGGCAGCCTTTGCAATCTGCTTTACGCCTCCGGTGCAGTCTCCTGCTGCCCATAGGTTTTCTACTGTAGTACGTTTGTTTTCGTCCACCTGCACAGAATTACTGTTTAAAACCGCCCCTATTTTGCGTACAAGGTCTGTACCGCCGGCAACGTTAAGGGCTATAAATAAACCGGACAATTGAATCGCCTCTACGCCGCTTAGCATCACGCCTCGCAAGCTTTTGCCCAAAAAACCGTCTTGGCTTAAAACCTCGGATATCTTATCCGTTTTAACCTGCACGTTTTTAGGGAATTTAACCTTAGGCTCTTCGCCATTTGTCAGTATCGTAACCGATTTTGCAATCGGTAGCAAATCTTCTGCCTCGTGCAGGGCGTATGCACCGCTTCCTACCACAGCAACGTCTTTGTCCTTGTGGAAAAAACCATCGCAAATGGCACAGTAACTAACACCCCTGCCCTCAAGCTCCGCAAGCCCTTTTATATTGGGCGTTTGGCGGCTTGCACCCGTTGCAATAATAACGGTGCGTGCGATGTAATCTTCCTTAGCGGTTTGCACCGTTATGGTTTTGTCGTCGTTTTGCGTTAAACCCACAACTTCCTTTTTAATAACCTCTGCGCCCACCAGTTTTGCTTGCTTTAAACCACGGGCGACCAGTCGCTTGCCGGTTATCGCCAAGTTGCCATAAAAATTATCTACTTTCTCTGCCTTTTCCAATGCGCCGTGGTTTTTGTATAAAATGGCGGTTTTTAAATTTGCACGGGCAGTATACAACGCTGCCGTAACACCTGCCGGTCCACCGCCTATAATAATTACATCGTACATAAGCACTCCCCTTTTTTGTCGTATGGTAGTATAATATACCCAATTGAAAAATTTTACACTACCTAAAGGAGACTTTTTTAAATGAAACTGGGAATAGTAGGTTTGCCAAACTCGGGCAAAAGCACTTTGTACAGTGCAATAATGCAAACAGAAGTAGAAACATCTAACTACCCATTTACCACCACCACGCCAAACATAGGGCGCGCGCTTGTACCGGACGAACGCTTGGACAGGCTTAACGAAATGTATAAAGCCAAAGCGTTAACCCCCGCTACGGTGGAAATGGTAGACATTGCAGGGCTTGCAAAAGGCGCAAGCCATGGCGAAGGCATGGGAAATCAGTTTCTTGCGCACATTCGTGAGGTTGATGCATTGGTGCATGTAGTGCGCTGCTTTGCCGACGATAATGTAATTCATATTTACGACAGTGTAGACCCCGTGCGTGATATCGAAACTGTAGACCTTGAATTAGTGTTTGCCGACTTAGAGCTGATAGAACGCAGGCTTGTGAAGGTACAAAAAACAGCCCGCACAGATAAATCATTTCAGCGGGAGGCAGATATTCTCGCGCTTATTAAAGAAACGCTGGAAGAAGGCAAGGCTGCACGTACGCTAACTTGGGACGATGCCGAAGACTTGAAACTTGTAGAAAGCTTTACACTAATAACTCAAAAACCCGTGCTGTACGCTGCCAATGTATCGGAAAGCGAGCTGGGTGATATCGTTCCCGGTTCACCGCTTGAAGCGTTAAAGAATTATGCAGAAACAGAGGGCGCAAGTCTTTACGTATCCTGCGCCAAAATGGAAGCCGAAATTGCAATGCTTGACCCGGAAGAAAAAAAGATGTTCTTAGAGGATTTAGGGCTTGCGGAATCCGGGCTTGACCGTTTGATTAACGCCGGGTACGAAATGCTGGGGCTGATTAGCTTCCTAACCGCAGGCGAAAAAGAAGTGCGTGCATGGACAGTGCGTAAAAACACAAAAGCCCCGCAAGCCGCCGGCAAAATTCATAGCGACTTGGAGCGAGGCTTTATACGGGCAGAAGTTGTAGCATATAACGATTTGATGGAAAGCGGCAGTTATAATGCCGCAAAAGAAAAAGGACTTGTACGTGTAGAGGGCAAAGAATATGTAGTACAAGACGGGGACGTAATGTTAATTAGGTTTAATGTGTAAGTTATAAAGTGCAGCTATCGAGTATTTTTACTTGGTAGCTGCTTTTTTATTGCAATTTTCTTACAATTTCATTTCGATACATGCACAAAATACGTGCTTTCGTTAAATTTCGCATAAAAGTGGTATACTAAATTTTAATGTTATATAAATGGAGGGCAGACATAATGAATAAAATTTTAGCGATATTACTTACAGTAGTATTAATATTTGGGAATATTGCCAATGTTGCGGCTTATTCATATTCGGAAGAAGAATACTATAACAAAACTATTATGGAATATTACACCACCAGCCCGACAAGCTTGATTGTTGCTGCAAGTTCCACACCTGTAACCACTGTTGCCGAATTACGCAATGCAGTGGACGCAGCACCTACAGATGGCACACCTACAATTATTGCGTTGGGGGCTAATATCACTATGCCGGCCGGAGCGGCAGGAAATGCAATTATAGTTGGCAACGGTCGGCATATTATACTAACCGGTGGCACCGGAGGTTATGCACTTATACGTGATACCACCGGGCAACGCCACTTTATAGTCAATGCGGATAGCACTTTACAATTACAAAATATCACGTTTAGCGGCAATTACCCAACGCTTACCTCTAACCATGGCGGCGTTCAAGTAAACGCCGGCGGGCATTTAATTATGGAAGATGGCAGTGCAATTACGAACAACCGTCATGGAGGTGCTTCGCAAGGCGGCGGCGTATTTGTGACGGGCGCAGATGCGCAATTCACCATGAACAGCGGCATAATTAGCGGCAATAGTACGGTTGCTAACACCTCCGCAGGTGGAGTGTTTGTGCAAAATGGTGCTGTATTTACCATGAGTGGTGGAGAAATAAGCGACAACAGCACAACCGGTAACACAACAGGTGGGGTGTTTGTTCAAGGTGCAGCATCGCAATTTTTCATGGGTGGCGGCGTAATCCGTGACAACATTGGACGATTTGGCGGTGGCGTTCGTATAGGAGCCGGTGCGCTTATACCTTCCGCACTTCCTACCATTACTTCTGCCCCAAGTATGTATATGGATGGTGGCAAAATACATGGCAATACAGCCTTATTTGGCGGTGGTGTAAACCTTGAATGGGGTCTATTTACCATGGCAGGCGGTATAATTTGGGATAATACAGCCACCAGTCTTGATAATGCCGGCAGCTCACTTCAGCACAACCGTGGCGGTGGTGGAGTGTTTGTACAAAACAGCGGCATATTCGCCATGGAAGACGGCAAAATTTACGATAATCATTCTCATTTTCATGGTGGCGGAGTCATGCTGATACCCAACACTACATTTAATATGACCGGTGGCACTATCAGTGATAATACCGCTGTTAACAATGGAGGCGGGATAGCAGCAGCACAAATAAACGCATCGGGTAACCCTGCTGCCGGCTCAATTACAGTTAGCATGACAAGCGGTACCATTACAGGCAATACAGCGGTTAACGGTGGTGGAATATGGCTTACTCAAGGCACAGGCGCAGGCAGCCATCTCGCTATGTCTGCAGGTACAATAGCAAATAACACAGCTACAAATGATGGCGGCGGCATTTGGCTTGGCGCAGGTAATGTTAGTACAAATATTGGCGCACGCTTGAACATGACAGGCGGCACTATTTCAAACAACAGGGCGGAAGGTAATGGCGGCGGTATTTTTACATCTTCGTATAACTATGTTGACCCACTGCCAACGATTAACGCTTACCCAAACATTTCGCCAAGGGATGCTTCACTCCCCTTCCCGGGTACAATTTTTGGTAACACCGCAGGCAACGGGCAGTTTAGGCACCCCGTCAATTATTATGTACTCCCGTTTGGGCATTTGCTTAACAATTATCAAATTAATTATATTGGCAGCACATTATTATGGACAGTAACCTTTGAAGTAGAAAATATCACACACGGCAATATCGCCGGCAAAAATATTAGTACTGATGTCTTTGAAACCAATGAATATCCTACCGTACCTTCCGTTAATGAAGAAACGGGATGGCAATTTATCGGCTGGGTTCGTTATGGTGGTGACCCCAATGAGATATTAACTTATCAAGATATTGAAACAACTCCTGTAGTAGAAAATGCTAGATTCATTGCCCTGTTTGTGCCAATGCACAACGTAACATTCAACCTGCATGGCGGCGAAGACCCCGCAGATTTTCCATTGCAGCAAGTACTAAATGGTGACTATGCCATTCGCCCTACAGGCGAACCGACCCGTGAAGGGTTTGAATTTATAGGCTGGTCTAACGTAAACAACAGTACTGTGTTATTCGATTTTGAAAATACGCCAATTACTGCAAACACAGTAATCCATGCTTTATGGGTGCAATCGACTACCCCACCGCCTCCCCCGGATCCTGGCGGTAGTTTGGGAGGCGGTTCAACACCCCACGTTCGTCCGCCGGTATTTATCCCTTCGGAACCAACACCGAATCAAATTTTCACACATCGCCCATATATTTTTGGCTTCCCGGACGGCACAATGCAGCCAAACGGATTTCTTACCCGTGCGCAAGTGGCGCAAATTTACTTTAATTTAAGCGATACCCCAAATAAACACGCTATATTAGATGCATCGCACAGCGTTTTCCACGACGTAAACCATGGCGATTGGTATTTTGATGCTATTTTCTATGCCAAACAAAGCGGCGTTATTACCGGCTTCCCGGATGGTAGTTTCCGCCCTAACGACTATATAACCAATGCCGAGCTTTCTGCATTTATTGCACATGCCTTTACGTCAAATGCAGAGGAACGTTTTACACACGAAAGCATACTAAACCACTGGGCAAGGCATTACGTTGCAATCACTTTCCATCCGTTTTGGATTAGCTACTTTGGCGCAGACTATATTTTTGCACCGGATGATGCTATTACAAGAGGGCAAGCGGCATCGCTGTTTAACAATTTCCTTGGTCGTGTACCAAGCAAAAGCTGCATAGATGCTTACCTTGGCGGCAGGCAATTGTTCCCGGACTTACACCACAGCCACAATCTTTTCTACGAGCTGATGGAAGCGAATATATTGCACCAATTCATATGGAGCGAGAATAACGAACAAGAAATTTGGCAAGTATCGCAATAACAAAAAAATACTATCTCTCCGCCGAGATAGTATTTTTTTTATACCTTTCGTATATAGACTTGCAATTAACTTTTGAAAGGAACTTTCCAATGAAAAAACTTTTTCTATCACCACTTAGCCCTGCACTAAAATGGGGGCTGTTATCCTGCTTAATTATAGCAGTCGTATTTGCGTCCATAAGTTTTGCTTTAACATTCCACCATTATGGTGCTTTCCCCATGCTTGTAATTGGCGGCATTTTTCTTGGCGGCGGGCTGATATTCTTTGTAGTGGCAACATTGCTGCTAAACATATTTAGACGCATACATTGGCAGACAGTACTGGTCATTCTTTTGTCTATACTACTGTCTGCAACGACTATGCTACTTGCTGTGTATTTGCTTCCGTTACTTATCCTATCCATCATTTGCGTGTACTTTGCTGTTATGTTTGCCACAGGGCAATATAAACCGCTTGGCAAGGTTAAGAAAATTTTACGCATTAGCGCACTGACATTATCCGGTGCCGGCATTATTTTATTTGCCGCAATAATATTTTGGCCCGGTCCGGCACTAAACCCGGAAGATAGACCCGATTTTGCTATACTGGCATTGCCTTACCCTCCGGCGATACAAACCAATCAAACGTTAGCAAATCCATCCTTACCGGGCGAATACAGCCATACTGTGCATTTTTATGCATCCGCAGCGCAAAGAAACAATCCCTACCCCGGCGAAGTTGTGCTTGCGTCCAATACTGCCGATGCATCCGAATTTTTGAATGGCTGGAGCATGGCACGCCGCCGTCAATTAGGCTTTGAGCCGGATGCACTACCGCTTAATGCGCAGGTATGGATGCCGGAAGGCGAAGGTCCTTTCCCAATAACGCTTATCGTACATGGCAACCATATGGCGGGCAACCGCTCCGACATTGGCTACGCTTACCTTGGCGAACTTTTGGCAAGCCGTGGCATTATTGCGGCTTCAGTTGACCAAAACTTTTTAAATGGCTCAATGGTTTACGACATGCTGGGCATATCCATGCTACAGCGGGAAAATGGCGTACGTGGTTTCATTTTACTGGAACATTTGCGCCAATGGTACGAATGGAACGCTGACCCGCTACACCCGTTTCACAACCGTGTCGATTTCGATAATATCGCACTTATAGGGCATTCCCGTGGTGGTGAAGCCGCTGCTTTGGCTGCTGCGTTTGCACAGTTGCAATATTACCCGGGAAATGGCAGCGTGGTATTTGACTATCCGTTCCAAATAAACACGGTTATTGCCATTGCGCCAACACACCGCCAATACAACCCTGCCGGACTGGAAGTTACCCTCACAGGTGTAAACTATCTTGTAATACACGGCGGGCATGACAAAGATGTTTCCAGCTTTATGGGCGCAAACATGTATAACCAAGTGGATGTTTCCGAAAATGGCATAAAGGCGAGGGTTTGGATGCACCATGCAAACCATGGGCAGTTTAACTCCGCTTGGGGGAATATCGACCTGCCGGGAGTTATGCGCCTTGTCACTCACAGGCGGTCTATCATGCCGATATACGAGCAACAGCAAGCTGCCAAGGTTTTCATCAGTGCATTTTTGGAAGCAACACTTCATGGCAGAAGCGAATACACCACACTATTCCGAGATTTTACAAATGGCGCACAATGGCTGCCCCCTGCCCTATATGTAACGACTTTTGCCGACAGTAATATGTTTTTGCTGGACAGCTTTGATGACGGTTTTGACCTTACAACATCGTCATCCCGGCTGGTTACGTATTCTGCACAAGGTTTTGAACGCTGGACACGTACCGCCCTACCCGGCAATTTTGGCGGCAACACAAACAGAGTACTAATGCTGCAATGGGGTGATAATGAAGATGAAACTCCCGTGTTTACAGCAGAATTTGCAGAAGGCACGTTATCCGTCGGCGACAGGCTTTATATGTCTCTAAGCTCTGACAGCGCAGATGACTCGAATATATATTTCGAAATAAGATTAACTGACAGTAGCGGTAACACTACAACAAGACATATAAACAATTTTGGCGGCGTTACCAATCCTATACCAATAAATATTTTTACACCCATAATTTCTTCTATGCGCAGTACCAAGGAGCCTGTACTACAGATGATTTCCATCCCTACAGGTAACTTTACAGGCTTACAAGACGAAATTGTACGCATGGAATGGATTATGCAAACAGGTGAAACGCTGCAAACTTTGTATGTAGATGATTTGAGAGTTGAACGGCAATAAAAAAAGTCCGGTACAGTACCGGACTTTTTTTATTGATTAGGAAACGGATTAACAAAAACCCTTGTACCCAGCTCATTATCAAGAGCAAAAAGCATTCCTTTATTGTCTTCCATTAATTTTAACTTGTCCAAAATTTC
>Ga0131853_10010993_pt1 | contig 16551 bp, 7 predicted proteins | sample TergutLab28metaG_FD_92764 | JGI IMG/M metagenome (GOLD analysis project Ga0131853, IMG submission 92764) | Labiotermes labralis P1 segment gut microbial communities from Petit-Saut dam, French Guiana - Lab288 P1 (version 2) (version 2) | ecosystem: Host-associated > Arthropoda: Insects >...
AAGCAGGCGTTTTTTTAAAGTTTTGTTTTGTGGGGCGATGGAGTGAAAAGGGTTGAAAATGTTTGCCCTTGTGAGGGGGGGGGGGGGGGGGGGGGTGGCAGCGCTGCGCTGATGTACTGCAATTGTCAAGGTCAACAATGCGCAGTTTCCAAATTTAGAGAAAGTCTGAGTAATCTAAGTTCCGCACGCATATTGTGCCGTTCGTTGTAGTCACCAGTGTGAATACTGCTGACAGTCGATGGGACCGCCTTGGTCACCGTTTTCCTTTCTCTATGCAAATTGGAAAAGTAGTGCTCGAATAGAGATTTATATAAGTATTAAACTTATATTCAAAGGAGGGAGCCGGGGTAAGATTAGTCGGTGTAGCGACTGTGCTACAGACAGCACGGTGCTGGGTTCGAACCCCGGTAGATTTTCTCCTCTCCGAAACTTCCACACCAGTTCTGGGGCCCATCCAGCCTCCTACTAAATGGATACGGGGTTCTTTCCAGGAAATAAAGCTGCCCGGGTGTGAAGATAACTACTTACTTCCATCTCGTGCCGAAGTTAAGATTGAGTGGATTTATACCTCTGGTTTCCCTATACGCCTTCATGTCTTGGACAGGGGTAACTTGTATTCCCAGCGTCCAATGGTACTGTAAAGTGTAAATGTGGAGTGTGCTTACTATGTTTTCACGATCGCTAGTAGCTTCTTCAACTTGCCGGTATCAAAATTCCAGAGCGCATGTAGCGGCAACTTTACCTGGCTGGGGATGTAAAATGGTTGTTGAAATGTAAGAGCGCGTGGGAGATGTAGCTATGTTCGATCCACGACAGTTCCTTTCATGGCGGCAGGTTAATCGAAACAGATGCCATTCTCTGCAGGGGTCAGTTGTATTTCTGTGTAATTTAAATGAGTTTCTTTTCGTGACAAAATGTTGATTTTCTCTTACAAAAGACTTGATTTATTGGATGTATTCTTGCAGGCTGTTTGTGTGAAAATAAACAAGGCAATAAAAATGTTAAACAAAAGCCATCCCGTCAACTACTTTTGTATCCGAAAACCTTCATTTAACGTTAGAAAGAGCAGCATATTTAATGAGGATGTAGTAAATTCATGTGACGCTCACGATAGAACAGAGGAAAGTTCTATATAAAATATAGTTATATATGTGTTTTGACAAGGCATTAATACAAATTAAGACTTTAATGGAACTGTTGCGATAGCGATAGTTTTCTCGCAAATTTATTTGCGATAGAGAATGTTTTACTTTTGGTTGCTTAGAATGCGCTGCTGTATTTATAACGGCAATGTGGTGACGCTATCAAGCAAGAAGCCAAGCGGTATGATCAGTTTCACAACAGTAATGTTATGAGTGACTTTACAGTTAGGAAGGAATGTGACGACCGTTTACTGTTGTGTAGCTCTCTATTTTGCCTTGAAATGAAGAGAAATGTCAATAAGAAAACATGCAACAACTCCGTTACAAATTCATAAATTAAATACTCATTCTTAATGAGCTGCCTCAAGGTTTGGAACTTTTAGGAATAAATTCAGGCTGTGACTTCTATTGTAATATAAGGACAAATATTATTTTCATCGTTTTTTATCGCTGCACCGTGCATTTTGAAATGAATGTAGTTCACACACCAATAAGTGCACTATTTATTAACTTGGTTAAAAGTTTTTATTTTACATTAAAATACACAATAATATCTCTCCTACATGTTTCGGTTTTTAATGACCATCATCAGGGAGCTTTATCTGTACCTAACTAAGAGGTAGAGTGATGTGGCAGCATGTCTTAGAGCGGGACATGCTGCTCTAATAAATGCTGCCACATAACCTAATTTATATAACGACGTAATTTTACCGAGTGTTTTAACATAAGTACAACTTTAGTCAGGTACAAGTACAGCTCCCTGATGATGGTCATTAAAGACCGGAACATGTATGAGCGATATTATTGTGTATTTTAATGTACATTTAAAACTTTTAAGCAAGTTAATAAATAGTGCATTTGTTGGTGAGTGAACTACGTAGATAATTTTCATCGGTTTACGGTAAGCCATTAAACTATCATTATGAAAACAATTTTCATTATAACATTTCTCCACAAAAACACTCAATGCTTTTTTTTTTGCCAGTGCAATATACTCTGACCGTATTACCCTCATGTGCTTATGTGCCATACCTAATTATGAAGATCCTTGCGAGTAATTTTCTAATTTACTCATTTACTGATGTGTCTCAGTGCCAAATATTTTTCTTAACCCTCACGTATTCTTTTAATTTTTGTCGCATTCCCGCAGAAAGGGAAAAGTTATTTTCATACAAAATTGCACGAAAGGACCCAGTGCATTTACCGTGTAACAAACACCGAATATAAGGCGCCTCCCGTTTTCCCACTGGGGAAATTAGGGAAAGAAAAATCAAAATTTTAAAATTGAAATGAAAACAATAAATGAAGTTGGAGAGACAGATAGCAAACTAAGATTAATACGCGTAACTGACTTTATGGACCGTTTGAACATAATTCATTGCATATTTTAACAGACGCTATTAGGAACTGACGTTTCCCTGGTGTGTTAATAATGCCTCGCTAACAAGGCGAATCCAAATTTAGTGCGGCTATTTCTGGGGAGAAAAAAAGAACTTGTATTATTTTCGAGCTGATGGAGTACTCCTTTTCTCAGGACTACTGAGTGCTCCGAGAGAAATGAAGAAACTTTAAGAGCAGAATAAAAATTGTTATTAAGTTATATCCGAGATCTGCTTTCTTAGGGGACTCTGGCCCGCGTAAAACTCTAGAAGAGTGCGGATCTTATTTACATCGCGGCGGAAGACTGAAATCACTCAAAAGCTATGTTTATTAAAATTATTTACTATTTTCTCACATTAACGATCGTCATTCAGTTCTGTATAGCGGCAATACTGTACACTTTTATTCGTAACAAAATCGTTTCGAATTTGCGCCGGCCCATCTACTAACATCCTTGAAGTTATTCCTGCTTATTTTCAGTCCCTCAAGGTAAATGTCGACGTAGGATCTCTGTTAGACCACCAGTATTTCCTTCCAAATCCTCTCCAAATCCTCCTTTATCAGTCATCTTAGCCTTCGAAATCCTAATGGCTTATCTTATATACTGAATTGGTGTGAAATAACTACAAATAAGGCTCTTAGGTTGTCATGGATTTCCACATACTGTAGTTTCTACACAAATGTGATATTTTTTTCTGAAATAAATTATTAATACCGATACAGTTTATACTATTGCACGTGTAATAGTATAAACATTTTATCTCGTTATGTAAAACAGCTTTTCTCAATCTTCAGCGTAACATGGACCCTTCCAAATGTTTAATTGTCTCTGCAGAACCACTCACAAAATAATGTCTACTCGCGATTTCCTAGACACAAATTTTGGTAACATTGAAAGTTGAAATATTTAAAAAAAAAATACAAAAAATCTTCATTAGATCAAGGCAAAGTTATTACAATGTAATCATCTACCCGATAGTAATAAAGATATATCTAAAATTTTAAAATACCTACAGAACAAGCTTTGTTGTTCTGAGTTAAATCCATAGAATTCGTCAATCCCTTATGTAAAATTTCCAGACCTCAGTCAATAAACACTGATTTGGAAGTAACAATTGAGCCCAATTAATTCAAATACACGGCATTTTGTTATTATAAAAATATCACTCCTTAGAAATTGTGGTTTCCGTCAAATACATTTCATCTGCACCACATCAGCGGTGTGATGTGGTACCTGAAACGAAACCTGCGTTGAGATTTCCAACAAGGCTACAATCTGAGCAACAGCAATATTTATCTTATTTAATATGACAGATTTTGCACATCATGACGCTGTCCTCATCTCAATACCTTTAATATTAATGGGACTTGAAAATTATTTAGCCACTTGTGGGTGGTTCTCTATTCACACTTTTACTTGCAGGTATGTGCAGGCTGTGTCAGTAGGTAAATACTTCCTGACATACTGGTATAACAGGATTATTTTCAACGAATATATTACTATCCTTCAAAATATCAGGAACCATTAAACGAACGTTCTACATTGATATCCCAGATGACCTGAATATTGAAGAACACAGCTGTGAAATCTACAAATCTCGCAAGAATACTTCGCTTTGGAGAACATCCGTACTGAACTATCTTACAGAACAACCCTGGAGAACATCCGTACTGAACTATCTTACAGAACAACCCTGGAGAACATCCGTACTGAACTATCTTACAGAACAACCCTGGAGAACATCCGTACTGAACTATCTTACAGAACAACCGTGGAGAACATCCGTACTGAACTATCTTACTGAACAACCGTGGAGAACATCCGTACTGAACTATCTTACAGAACAACCGTGGAATTGAATTGAATTATGGGTGTTAGCTGGAAGGGAGCGTCCTCGAATTGTTAAGCCGTAGCGCATCATTTATCGTTCGCATTATTTGTTAATTTCAAGCTCTATCTTCTCTATTATATGATATTATAATATATTTTATTTTTAAAGGTATAAATTAACTTACCAGTATTTTAAAATGTAGTATTAAGGGACGTTTTCTTCTCATCCTTATAAAAGTCATTTCCAAGAAATGTAATTTTATGCTGTGTTTTTTGTCTGATGGAACGAATAATCAGACCAGAGATTAACCACTTCACTCACACGCGCTCACACACACACATACATACACGGAAGATGTCCATGAATTCGCGTACAGTACTAACACACAGAACTACACATTACACATTTATAGTTGAATGCCTTGAATAATTATTTCCCCCATTTAATAAGTAACACTAAGAATCACAACCATTTACAATATCACGAAATAAAGAAACACTTATTATTCGTCTTTGAACACGCACAGGTATATGAAAGACCACCACGTGGTTTTCCGCTTCTTAAATACGCTCTCTCTTTCACGCGTTCACGTATAGAAGTCCTGAAAGTGACTAGTTGCTTTAACAACACCAACACCAATTTTCTTCTACCAGCAACATTTTTCAACAGAGCAGATTTCTTTTTGTACTAAGATGCTTCAGTTGCTACAACAACCTCTGGTGTAGCATGTTCACCTGCTTAACAGAGCGGTTCTTCACTCCAGCACATCACCCGTTGTTCTGCGAAGTGTTCTGGCGTTACTAACTCTTCGAGGCATTTCTAACAGCGATGCAACTCCACGTCTGTCAACATATTCCGTATAAAGCAGTTGCTCATTAAGGAGTTCCCAGTAGCAACACGTGTAGGCGCTGGATGATGAAGGACCAAGAATTTGAATCCCACTTACGTATAAGAGCGAGTAGAGGGGGGATCGTGTTCTGTACGTTCATTCACATCTGTAACCGAGTGACCCACCATCATCGTACTGCCGTCTGTTCTGGACACAGCACGCCCAAGTCTTCCTTGACGGTGATGTTACCAGTCCTTGAAGAAGAACTATAACGCGAGTGACGTCTACTGGGGAGTTACTCTTTTCGAAGGGCGATTTTCTTGACCGACATGCTTTTTGGACATCCTCAGTCCTTCCAGTAAAGCGCTGAATCACTAGCTTGCTTTGAAGCAGTCTACATTTACTTCTTTACTAATGATTTTTTTAATAAACTCTTTACCATTTTATCTCATTCGATGCTAATTAATCACTGCACTTGGTGCGGTGTCACTAGAAAACGTACAAATAAGTATAAAGATAATTTTTAGTTCACATTAACGTAGCTTCGAAGCTGTTTATAATGCCCTAAAGCCTGTCATCATCGTCACCTTAATAGCGGTTAGTATATTAACCGAGTCTCTCTTTGCTCCGTTATTGGCAACCTTCTGTCGAATATTCATTCCCTCCAGTTGTTAAATTCGTCGAATTTCATATAACAAAAAATTAGGAGCAATTATGAAAGTTTGGGGCACTTTGTGTCACATTCGGCTAGCCTGAAATCTAAATCTAAGTACTCATTTGATTTATGCTTCCGAAAGGTACAGTACAATACTGCCATTAGCAGGAGTAAAATATTAACATACAATGAGAGATAAGAGGTTCCCACAGCGGTGTCGTTGAACATTGCCTCCGTCTTCAGGGCTAAAACAATCTCTACTCAGACTGCCTGGCCCTGAAGATAGCGGTACTAAACTCCTTAAAAATTCCTGTTACTCTTTACCATTAGACACTAGAAAAGATTGCAGAAAATTTAAATGTTTATTAACTTGAAGATCCAATTTTTCTACATTAAATTTTAGAATTCATTTTTTACGCCCGACGATTCTTTCTTCTGATATCCGCGGGGATTCTCTCATTCATGTAATTCGTATTTTCGTAATAAAGACCCGTGACATAACAACCACTGATTTTGTCTGAGGTTCATATACTTGGGTACGCTAATCAGTAATGATAATAGCGTGGAAAAAGAAATACAAAGACGTATTTTGGCCGGCAATAGAACTTATTTTACCGCTATAAGTCTCTTCAGATGTGGACTTTTATCCAGAGCTACTAAAATTATATTACGTACGTACGTTATTCGGAAAGTAAGGACCGTCTGCGCATATCTCTCGCGCATCCTCGAAACTGTTACTTTGCGCTTGTGCAGTGACTTCCTCTATCAATTGAGAAGCCACAGACGCTATTTCGTGAAATTCGGGTTATGTTTATGTTTGTTCCTGTGCGTTAAACATGTTTAAGACAATTGAAGGGGCCGCCGACTGTGAAATACGTCTGTAATTCGTTTTTTGAACGCTAGGAATGTGCTACCAAGTGAGATTCATCACCAGATCTGTCAAGTGTGTGGTGACAATGCGATGAGTGATGGCATGGTTAAGAAATGGGTTCGGATGTTCAATGAAGGACGAGAGAACGTGCACGATGAGGCGTGAGGTGGGCGTCCATCTTTGGTGAATGATTATTTGGTGCGTAAGGTCAACGAAAGAGTGCGTGACGACAGACGTTTCACAATTTCTGATCTGTCCCTGCACTTTCCTCAGATTTCAAGGACTTTAATCTATGACATTGTCAGTAGTGGCTAACATCGCAGGCTGCCGCATTCTATGAGGAGGATACACACAAACTTGTGCCCCGCTACGATAAGTACCTCAATAATGGCGACGAATATGTGGAAAAATAGTTTGAAGAATGTAGAATCTGATAACAATAAAATTTTATACGAAACCTTACTCGATTTTTTTACAGCGAAACGGTACTTAATTTCCGAATAAGTCTCGTATATAAGACACTAATAAGACCGGAAGTGTCGTATGGAGCGGAAGCATGGACGTTGACGAAGAAAGAGGAACAAGCTCTGCTAATTTTTGAAAGGAAAATGTTCAGAAGAATATATGGTTCTAAATATGAAAACGGGGAATGGGAAAGTCGGAAGAATCGAGAACTAGAAGAGATGAGCAAATGAGAAAATATAATAAAAAGGATAAAAGGGCAAAGGATAAGCTGGTTAGGTCACCTAGAGAGAAGAGAGAAGGACAGGATGACCAAAAAGATCTTCACTCAAGAACTGGAAGGGACGAGAAGAAGGGGAAGACCCAGGAAAAGATGGGAAAATGAAGTAGAAAGAGATCTTCAAGTACTGGGAGTGAGAAGGTGGAGAGAGTTGGTGGCAGATAGGAAAAAATGGAAGGACATTGTTCGACAGGCCAAAGCCCGCAGTGGGCTGTAGTGCCAATGGAATAATAATAATAATAATAAGAAGAAGAAGAAGAAGATGATGATGATGATGATGATGATGATGATTTAGTTTGAAGACGTACAATGATAGTAGTTGCAATGGAACAGAACGGGCTGGAATGATTACCGTGAACGGTGAGTGGGTAAATTAGGCAGCGTCCTGTTTTTTGCCACCATCATCATCATCATCATTCCGGAATTGGTCTGCTTTGGCCGTGGGAAATCCACGATATGTAAATCAGGTCGAGATTGAAATGACAACGTAAGGCGCTGCTATTACCTGCGTGGTTCGACGCTCAGATTGTGTGGCAAGTAAACTTGAGAATAAACCACATGTGAAAATCTCAGCCAGTTTTCTTGTTTGAATTTACACAGTAAATAATAAAACTTAACACCAAGTATCCACATCCAAGTGAATGTGCTTTAAGAAGTCGCGAGGGCGTGTTCTACAAAAATCACAGTCAATTCTTAATGGACTTCCCGTTCATAATAATCCTTTACATTGCCCTCTGTACTCTATGGCAAAATAAATGGCCTTTATAAAATGGATTCAATTAAGAAAAGGCAGACTCATCACACTATACTGTGCAGTCTAAGATATTCATTTCTCTACGTTGGGACATTGGGTTTAATTCACACGCAGGACATATATATATATATATATATATATATATCTGCTTGAAATTTTTTTGATTTGTGTTGCCCTTGCGACGGGCGGATACTCTTTCCAAGGAGTCATGCTGTGTGTTATTTGTGAGAATTAGTTTCCAGACTAACGGGAGGCCTTGGGCCGCGCTGGCCTCTAGCTCCTCTGAACAAAAACAGAAGAACAGAGTGGCCTTTATTTTAAGCGTGTCATTTAACGACACCATCAGTAGCTGAGATTATATAGCGTGCGTGGTAGATGAGTGAATGACTATGGAGCACTGATGGTATGATAGTGACAGTGGAAGCCGAGGAACGCAGAGAAAACCCTGTCTCAGTGACACTTTGTAACCTGGAGCAGACCAGTACTTAAATCTAATTTGTGAGTGGCAAGTAGAATTGTGGATTCAGGTCTTCTGGACTGGTTTAGTGGTTCTCGACTTTTCGAAGAAATGAAGAGGTCTTTTTCGAAGGGAAGAAAGGCCTTCGAAAGGTGGAGAGCCAACCACTCACCCAAAGGCACAGCATCACACCCCAGATTATTTTAATCCTCAAACCAAAGTCTCACAATTTGAAGCGTATTGGTAATTCATATGGAATTTCTACGTAAAAGTATATTATGTTTTGTTACGGCATTTAGGGGCTACGATGGGCGGGGCATGTAACATGCATTGAGAGAGGAGGGGTGCGTACATGATTTTGGTGGGGACACATGAGAAAAAAGCTGCTTGAAAAACTTACGCGCAGATGGGAGAATAATATTAAAATTTATCTTCAAGAAGTGGGATGGGAACATGGACAGGATTGATCTGGCCCGGGACAGGGACAGGTGGCGGTCTCTTGCGCATGCGATAATGAGCCTTCAGACTCTATAAATGCGGGGAATTTCTTGACTGATTTCTCCAGAACAACTGTGCTTATGAAGTAATTTCGTTAGTAAGCTAGTTAAGGGGCTAAATAATCCAGACGTAACTGCTCGGAGTTTTTCGTAGCTGCTCCTCCCAGAAAAAGACCGTGACATAACCAAAACATTTGACATCCAATACAGTGATACCTCGGCTAACGAGTGACCCTGCTAACGAATTTTTCGGCTAACGAAGATTTTTTTCGCTGTTTTTCGGACTCGGCTAATGCATATGGATTCGGCTAACGAATGTTTTAGTGGATGCGCGCGCTAACATAAAGCAGCAAACATGAACGTTCGGGCCATTCCAGGAGCTTATCTCTTCCGTCTGTATATGTGTTTCGGCTAACGAAGATTTCGGCTAACGAAGATTTCGGCTAACGAATGTGATTCCGGAACGAATTATCTTCGTTAGCCGAGGTATCACTGTATGTTCATACATTTCGTCAGAAGCCAGAAAAATAACAGATTTTCTTTCAACGTTGTTACGTAATTCGTTTAAAGACTGTTGCCACATATGTAATAAAAGAGACAAGTGTTAGTGGCAGAGCAGTCAAAGTATACAGGTCGAGCTGCATTTGGGCAAGAATACAATGAAGTCGAACTTTGCTCTTGTGCAGGCGACATATCTGAACTTCAACGTCTTGGTCGGACCCAATATTATTCTACAATTTAGGCCCGTGAAGAAGTCCACGATATGGGTGAGTTGTTAAAAATACGTGAAAGAAGTGACGATATTATAACTAACTCAATAATCAGTTGCGCAGTCTCTGAGAATGACAGATCCAGAGACCCAGATTGCACCAAGAGATGTCAGCATAATGTTGAAATGTACTTCGCATAACTAGGTCGTACAGTGTAGAACAGATTAAAATGGGTGCGCCTATGATCGAAAAGGATTTCGTGAATATGGTTACGTATTTTCATGTCCAACATTTTCAGGTGATTTCTCGATTCTGCTGATGCCAAAGTTCGGAATCCCATGGCTCTACCTACTCATTTTCCTGTCAAACTGCTACGCTTCTCCCTCCAGCCTACTCCTCTATATTCCTCCATTAGTCGTGTTCACTGTAATGCTAGAAGTTTTCGCTAACAAAAGAAATTAGTTAGTGACAAGCGTTTAGGGCTGGATGAAAAAATCTGTATAGAGAACTATGCAACTTCAGGCTAACAGATGGATAGATCTTCGTCATAGCCAGCTTACACGATACATTGTAGTGGTCTGAGTGTTTGTGAATGACTGTCCACTGTTCAACGACGCCATTATGGTAGGTGGCTAATTGTTTTCTGAAGGCAGTCGGTATCTCTGAAGAGTTTTTATAGAGGAACACACACTCACTCACACACGCACGCAACTCATTATGCCTTTAACTGATAATTTGTATTTTACTTCTCTTTAATAGGCCGTCATTTTTTTAAGTAATCGGCACTGGAGCTTTCATGTTATTCATGTCATCCAGACTCATGCAGTTAAGGCTGTTTTTCCATGGGCACCTTTTGTTAGCAGCGCTTCTGTGACGGAAAATAACTGTTTGCACCAACGGCGCTGCAGTTCGCTGCTGGTCTTCACTTCTCGCTAAGAGCAGCACGTGGTAAAGACTCTGGTGGAAAAGACTCGACTACCAATGCCTCTGAACTAGCAGCACCACATAATCAGCTGCTACCAGCAGCGGGACTATGCCTGTCTCCACTGTTGGGAGCATTAGCAGCGCTGCTGTTTGGTCATTTCCATTTGAACTAACGAATCTCCAAGCAGCGCGGCTCTCGGCAGCGCTGATAAACTCGCTACGCTCCGAAGGTGAATGGAACGCAATTTGAGCACACACTTGAGTGCACGACAAGCCAGATTCACCTCTTTTGTTACTGTAATACGAGATCACGTTTCCTTCTATGAGCGTGTAATGAAAATATTGCAGCAGTGGCGGGACGCTGATGTTAAACATATGAATCTGGCTAACAAACATATAAATGCTCCCCTTCTGGCAGCAAATATTGGCACATCATTGTATAGATTTGTTGGTGAAAACAGTAAACAGCAAATATAAACTCTTTCTTGCCTATATTGATAATCCACGGACCGCTGCTCTGTTACAGGGTTATATAATAGCGGTTAATGTGGGTGTGCGTGTGTGCTTACGGGCGCACGCATGTCATAGAGGTCACTTGAGAATCCTTACAGCCGTGTGCCATTCATTTCTCGGACACATGACATGACAATAAATATGTATGTTAAATAATAAGTCGCAGCACAACAGTAGATATCATTTCAGCAAGCGAGAAATATAATGTAGTTAATTTTTTCTCTTTGTTTTGATGTTTGTTCTATGCATTTATATGGTCTCGGTATCTGTTATTTATACCTTTAATTTTAACTGCTTTTATATTTCGCTGTTTGTTTTTCTTGACTGGGTTCTTATATTAGGTTCAATCCTATTTGTTTCAAGTAGACGAGCGATTAATAACTTGCAGGAGCAGATGCTGACTTGAAGTTGGCTTTATTATTTACACGAGTAATAAAATATCTTGACTTTGAAGTCATTACTTCATGACCGCAGTTACACTCATCATGCTACACTCTGATCATGGACAGAAAAAGCGTATAAATATTCCAGGATTTTTTTAAATTTGTTGTTTGTTACTTCCTCTTTCGAAGCTAGCTGCCATGTGAATATTAAATTTAAAAAATGTAAGTAAGACTGTACTAGGCTTTAATTATTTACGTTAAATTTAACTCATCGGCTACCATTGTAGTGTCCCTGACCAGGGGATCCTGGGCCCTATTCCCACGGCGACAGAGACCTTACGGGCAGATAGCCGAGCGGTGACGTGCTGCCCTGAAGATGGAAGGTTGACGTTCGGAGGGTGGGTGGTTGTCGTTAAAGAGTTGAAGCCCACGGCAATCTCCATATACTAATGGTTTAATAATCACAAAAATGTACAAGAGAGTAGTCCGGTTGTGGTGAGGAGTGCAGGAGGACAGCTAATTTCTATGAGGCCCTTCGCTGCTGCGAAGTGTTCGGCCTGGCTGGTGTCGAAAGAATCCCCCTGTCTCTCAGACTCCTTGTCTACTTATACTAAATCTGCTACAATATCTTACAGCACAAAAACCCTCTGTTCCAAATACAATGGGAAGACAAAACAAACGTGCAGGAATGCCTGCATATGGTCAAGTGGGGAGTGAAACTGGTGGCCAGTGAGCCGCCACGAGCCCTTGGATACTAAACCATCAAGAAGAATTCCACACAGAGAAAATATTCGTAAAGGACATGTGATATCAAATAAATATTTGTGTGTGTGTGTGTCTATGTGTAGGTGGAGGGAGTGCTTAGAGAGGTTTTTGTAATACTGCAGTACTCATTGTTTCACTGTAGTACGAACATCGACACAAACACAGGGTTGTTACTCCGTTAGAACGAATATGACCGTTATTACATAGATGATATCTGCGCTCTTCTGAGATTTTACGCAGTGTAGATTGGTAGTCCGTTACCTCAGTTTCCGGACGACATATCAGTCCCATCTTCAAGGGTCAAGCAGTCCAAGAAGAATGCCGGAAACACTTAGGTATGCAGTTATGTAAGGAATGGTGTGGGCGGAGAGAACGTGGTGCTAAACGATAGGGTTAGTGGAGAGTGTAGCAGGAGGAAGAAAGTGAGTTGCCTAGGGCATTTTTCTTGGACTGCTTGACCCTTATAGATGGGAGCGATATGTTGTCCCGAAATGTCGGTAACTAACTACGAATATACGTTGTGTAAAATTCCATAAGAACGAAGACCTCATTTACTTCACCGCGGGAGCCTGAAATCACAGATGATATAGAAGTTTGTCTGAAACTAAAAATGAAATATTAAGGAAAGTAATTAATCTACATTTTGTACATTTGAGCAATATTTTAGTTCATAACATTATCTTTTAACTTCACATAGGCGTATCTTGTACAACATTTACTACTAATGCTGTCCTCTGTAAATGACTGTCATTAAAATTACCTGCAGCCGGCGACACATTTAGGTTCATCACAAAATAACAAATACTAATCGTCACATGTGCAGTTAGTTGGATTAAACACTGTGTAGTAAATATATTGCATGAGATATGGGTAACGTTAAAAGGCTGTGAACTTTTGGGTTCCATAAAATTGAGGGATTTTCTTGAGTAGCTGAAGAAGTGTTATATAATGCACTATACTCCGTCTATACACAACTATATAACAGTACTGTGATATTTATAGATACTCCGATCACATTATGGCAACATGTTTCGACCGTAAGACAGTCATCATCAGGTCAATAAAGAACATTTTTAGGGTACAACAAAGTGAGCACGCAATGAGTGCTCACTTTGTTGTACCTTAAAAAATTTTCTTTATTGACCTGATGATGACCGTCTTACGGTCGAAACATGTTGCCATAATGTGATCTGAGTATATATAAATATAACAGTACTGTTATATAATTTTGTATAGACGGAGTATAGTGCACTATATAATTTTGTTACTACACAGCGGGATGACCTCTGTCAAATTTGAAGAAGTGTTAGCTTCTGGAGAATGACTCCGCTCAACGGAGTTAGTTATGCAAAATCTCCATACAAAATTTAAAGAAGTGTTTAGAATCACAACTCATAGAAATCTTTTCTAGTGTAAAGCAATGAAAGGGACAGGCAGACTCTCAGACAAAACCGAGTTCCCCTATATGCATCGACTTCATGCACGATGTGCAAAGAAAGTGCTAAGACTGAATAAAAGAGATTTATTGAATGGAGAGATTATACTCGTTCCGTACATCTTTCAAGTGTCTGTTAAATGTGGGTGAATAATTACATGTGGTTTAACTAAGTGTGGCTTCAGATGGTGGGGAGAGGAAACGTTTTAAGTAGGCCTACTTTAGACTTCAGGGGTGGGAAAAGCAGGCCCAACACCTTAAACAAGACTGTGCCAACATATCAAGAATGAAATAACGTATATGGACCGCGTGTCTTGTCTGTACAATTAACATATATTGTAAAAACAGGACGAATTGCTCGTAGGTGACCAAAATTAAAAATAAAGTGACAGTTTAGCAATTGAAACAGATCCTGCCAAGAATACGAAGACCAAACATCACAGTATAATCCTGACAGGTTTAGTTTTTATCGGTAAATTATGGCGTGATTAATTATTTGTTAAATATTAGTGAATTAATCTGTGTGATGCAGTTAATAATAATATTCAAATAGTAATACAGCAACGAGTCCTTGTATTATAGATCTATAGTATGTTCTGACTTTAAAGATTTTGGCTCGCTCTAATTATATACATTTAATTTTCTCTATAGAAAATGGGGGACATTGATTGAGGAATTTTAATAACGAAAACGTACTTACCCATCAAAAAAGAAGGAGTGGCAGATAAAGAATAATATAAGATTTTGAATTCGTAATAAAATAAAAAATTTGTTAACAATTATAGGCTAACAATCACTGTCACCGTGTTTGAATTTTATCTTTGAGATGATATATTACCAAATGCCACTCGTATTGAAAGCTTCCAACTTGCTATAATCATTATATAATTCAGTCGATAAAACAGCAATTTTCTTTTGGTATCAGTGGCTTCTAACTTGCTGTCATCCTTATTTAATACTCCAGTGAACATTAATTACTCCAATACAACCGTGAACAAGAATTCGGTGAAATCGAATGGAATATCTGGCTAATTGCAGAAGTGTGCTATATATCAGCGCTGTATCAAAACCATGGAAAACGTGTGGCTAAGACGTCACGTCCTTATATTGATATCCCTAGTTTTAATCAGACTCTGACGACACTCGGAAACGCAGCTCCATTAGAGCCATAGAACCTCGCGGCTCTGGCGTTACATGTGTTACTTTGTCATAAAGCGAGGGTATTAACAGGAGAAATGTCTGTAGCACTCGCTTACTTAATTCCAGTGTATAACCCGGAAGCCAAAGTGCTGTCCATCCCTGCTGTAACTTCAGAGAGTTTCGGAGGCTTAAAGCAAATATGTAGGTCGTGTCTGAAGGAACATCAGAACATCTATCAGCGCCTTGTTTGTGGATCCGTCTTATGCAAGACGTGCAGAATAATAATCCTGTCATGTGGTAGTTTCTATGGCGAGTATTATTGAACCAATGGAATCTGAAGATGGACGCAGCATCTCCGTGCGAAACGACGTAAATAATTTACCAGTCGAAATGCCCAAGTCAGAGACCCCGGAAGACAAATCTTCAAAGCACGCGTCATGGTAACTAAGATGAATTGTACACATAAATGTTTTTACGAAAGCCTAATTTTTTTCAGTGTTTGTATGACTGATTGGTAACATTAATGAAAGCATCACTGAAAATATTTACATCGCTGAGTTTAAAGTGTAGCAGTATGGCGACGCATGCTGTTCCTTAATTTATTCTCTATGTGAACGTCTTGCTCTCCCACTGATATATTAATAGAGCACTGAACACTGCCTACTGCGATGTGGAAAAGTAATCCCTTCTCTCGTGATACTGAACAATAAGCATTGTACGTAAAACTGAAGCACTCGGCGCGTTCACGTAACCACTGTCGCTATGGAAAAGCAACCATGCTTCCACCTTTGTATTGTCGTTGACCTACATGTAGATGTCAACAATGCAAAAATGTTGGATATTGCCATGGAAACGCAACGGTGTGTTCCTTCTGCACTGTTACCGAATTGCAAAATATTTCTTACTGGTTTCCACATTATAAATGTCAAAATTAATATCGAACATCCTCCGTGCAATTGATGCATATAAACATGTTCATCACCGACAAATTACGCTAGTTTTTTAATAAAAAGAAATCCTACGTGTTTCGGCTACTATCCATAACCAACTTCAGAGATTATCAGTACTTGAAGATACATAAACTATTATTACAGACAGTCAACCCTAAATGGTGAAATATCAACATGCCATTAAAAACAATACATAGCATTATATCACAGTTATTTTTATATAATACTATTCACTGTTTAATAGCAATTGGAAGATTATCGTTTACTGTTAACAATCTCCGCCATAAGGTTCTACGTGACTTTAAGTACTGACACACTCTAAATATGGTTACGGACAGTGGGTAAAACATATAGGAGTGCTATATTTTCGAAAAACTGTGTAATTTGTTGCTGATAGACTTAAGTATACTGGTATTATGTCTTCACGTAAAGTGCCAGATACTGCTATTCGATTTTACTAAAATATGCAGTTTCTCGACAGATTTACGAATCACAAGTCCCCAATACAAAATTTCGTATAAATCCATCCAGTGAGAGCCAAGATGATACATGCAGATAGACAGATAGACAGA
>Ga0131853_10010994_pt1 | contig 16550 bp, 8 predicted proteins | sample TergutLab28metaG_FD_92764 | JGI IMG/M metagenome (GOLD analysis project Ga0131853, IMG submission 92764) | Labiotermes labralis P1 segment gut microbial communities from Petit-Saut dam, French Guiana - Lab288 P1 (version 2) (version 2) | ecosystem: Host-associated > Arthropoda: Insects >...
CATCTCTAATTTTTTTAAATTCTAGACCTTCCACTACCCCGTTCGTCTCCCGTAGGTTTCGTAGCACGTGGTAACTGTTATCAGTTTTAACTTGCCTCTTATCAAGTTCCTTACTTGTTGCCACCTGTTTTGTTCTTTTGCGGTGGCTCGAGACAACTTCAATCCATTTATCTTCTTTGGCTTTATTTACATTCACATAACTACACTGGATTAAGTTTCGAGGTTCTATTGTGTTGTAACGTGCACACTCGGTTGGGTTGCTTTCTGATTGTAATAGTTTTATAATTAATTTGGCTGAGCTGAGTTCATCTTGTAACTCTTTAAGTTCCTTTTCCATGTTTATACAGTACTTCCACTCACTCACATCCCTTAATCTTGTTTTATCGCCGAAATACAGAGCACTGAAATCACTTTCGACTTGACTGGTCGCCATCTTGGACACGAACACCGCTGTGAAACACTCAAATCTCGCAAAACTAATGGGTTGTTTTTGTTTACCCGCTCTGTAAGGAACAGATAAAATGTCGAATTTGATACTAGGTGCTTCAAAAGTATGTATATGGGGAACGCAATGTAAAAACTCTGAGAGGCAGGGATATGAAATGACAGTGTAAAGAAAGTAATAGTAGATTTTCGTTTCATACACGTTAAAATGATCTAGAATCACATCAAAGTTTACAGGTAACCATTTTTGTAACCATTTACTTACAAACAGTATTTTATACGTAATAAAAAGGTAAAGGTAAAGTGATCCCGTTACAGGCCCGATGTGGCCCAGAGGGTGGGTAGAATTATAGCTCTACTCTTCCACGACCGCGGCACTAGAAGGGGGTGAGTGGTCAGCAGCACGCCCTGGCCGCACTTTACATCCGGGAAAGACCCTGTACCCATTTTACAGGAGGCTGGGTGGGCCCCAGGGCCGGTCTGGACGGGCGGAAAATCTCGTCCCCACCGGGATTCGATTCCGCACCGTCCCGTCCGTAGTCAGTTGCTATACCGACTGAGCTACCCGGCCCACATTTTGTACGTAATAGGTAGGTAAATTAATAATATATTTAAGTACTACACCTGATATGCCTAGCACGAAAAACACTGCGAAAGGAAATTTTAGCATGGCAGGGAAAAATACGACGTCAAAGAAGTTACTGGTTTTCCAAGATTAACATATCGGAACATCTTTTCAGGTTAATATCGTTTCAGCCTCATGGCTTAGTGCGTCTGCCATGTTGCTGTTACCGACAAGGAAATTAAAAGTAATGCCATTAATTTGGTTTATAATTCGATAACGTTGACACAGAGAATTGTAAAAGTCGGTAGGTGGTCGAGAATTTGACGGATCTCTTACAAATAATACACGAGGACAATCTATTAAAGGAATACAAAATGTTAGCTACGGGTGAATTCTGAAGCACCGATTTTAACGACCAAACTACGCGCTTCGTATGCCAGTTTAGTCTAATTAAAGAATAAAATATCCATTTATTGAACCGGAATTAACTAGTACGGCACAATGCACAATGTATTAAAGTCACGTAAGGTTAATGTGTAATTTCGTCTTTCTACGGGGTTTATCACGTATCGTGATCAATCGATGGAGACTGCAGTATGCATCGAAACAATGTATTAGCTTCAACACACGACATGGCTGAACTCCGAAAGTCGAATCTACGTAGTTATTAGACAAACACCTTGAAAACCTAAGAAGAATTGTTATGTATGACAAGAAGCAATGAAGGATACTGGAAGACAAGAATGTCTTCAGGAACGGTACACTTCTTACTTAAGAAAGGTTTCGATAGGAAGTCATTAGGATTTAATGTTCCCGGAATTTCTTGGATTTTCTTCACGTCTTCTGGTTCTGTGCTGGATTCTTTACCGCTCCCTACAGCGGCATAGAACGTTTTATCTTCAGGCAAATATTCAACGTCACTACCCGTTGCGTCGGACATCATGTATCTTCAAAAATACACATTTTTAAATAAATTCTTTGTCACCTATTACCGTATTGCGACTTGGTTGGTTAACATAATTTAAATGCATATTTCTCTAGATGCTTAAATAGCGACTAAGCAGTTGACAGTCACCAATGCGCTGTAAACGTATCTGGTTGCCATAGAAATTGTACGTCTCTTACAGGTATACCAATACAATTAATATTTAATTGCGAATTCAGCCGTTCGTTTATAGCATTATTAACTAAAAGTAACGTCTACGCAATAACAATCAGTGCAATTAAATTATGTACATGTACTGCTGCAACTCCATATCGTGTTGAATATTTAGTGTTAGGAAAATTCCCTGTATCGATTTATGAGTGACCAAGCAGAGGGATTGGTAGCAATGCACAATCTCGCCTTTTCAATCAACTGTCACTGATTGGTAGAATGGCAGTACGAATGGGATTAGGGGTTGGGTAGGACAATGACAATTTTTGTGAGAGATCCTTGTGGAATTGTTTGTATTTTGGTGACATATGTGGCTGTACTTTACGCCGATTACGTAGTAATAAGATGGATCATTCTACAGACAATGCAAAACAGGTAGCGTTTGTTATTCGGATAGTTTATATTCGTATGCTGAAAGTAGGTAGTTTGCATTCTTAATTTGTACTTGACGCAGTTGCATGCAAGATAATGTTAAATTAAAAGTGGACTTAATTTGTAACCCGTATAAGTAGTGTACTTTGTTCAGTGTGACATAGCAGCGTTTTCACCATGATGGTTGATTGATATACTTGTCTTACGTTGATCAGAATCAAGAATATGGAAGTGTAAGTTTCGTACCATTTTTTAAATATTAAAGTAATGGGTAGTAACACATCCACAAAAAAATGTATCTGATTTCAGTTTATGGGGACCATTCCACGTAGTTCTCTTCAATACCATAGTTTTCCTCCTAGTCATGGCACATTTGAAAGCAGTGTGTTCAGACCCTGGAGTTGTACCTCTGCCTCAAAACAGAGTTGACTTCTCGGACATCCACTCAGGTTCAGTATGACTGTTTATGGTGTTGCACACATTTTACTTCTTATGCTGTATCTTGGAGGTGGAAATTAAATAGTAACAAACATGGAAGTTGCAGAGTACTCTCTTGTGCACAGAGGGCATGAAAGTTGTAGTCTCACCAACATTAATCTGACCCTTAGTTCACGGTTTTAAGGAAAGCTAGATCACTACTTTTGCCAAATTTGTAAAATGTGAAGTATAAGAAATAGAGCAAACAAACTGAAATGCAGCCAGGTATAAACAAAAAAGATATTCATGTACAGAATCATGAAACCTAGTCAAAGCCTTGTGTTAAGGTGTGAATGAAAAGTAACAACAATTTTTTGACCATATTGGTCCAAGGAATTTGATGGACTTTTTGGGTATTATTGTTTGTGTATGAAAACCTGACTTTACCATCTGTAGTATCTGAGAAAGTGAACATGTGACAGATGCAGAAACCCTCATGTGCATATGTGAGAGTATATAATGAAATGTTTGAGTTTTGTAATAGGCATCATACAAGAACGCCTGTAATTGCTGTGCATGTTATATAGTAGTGTTATGTTATTCTTCCTATTATTGCTGCATGGGCCCCAGTTTCACTGTATCAGTAAATTTCATGAAATTAGTGTAAGTTTTTTTTATGATGTTAATCTAATTGTCTTGGAACTTATTTTATTTAAGCATATGTATTTGTAGTCCAGTAGAATTGTGTGCTGAAGTGTTACTGGTAGGGTTCTTGTTTAATAAAGACAGTGTGAACAAATTGGAGACTTGTTTCAGGCAGGGTCAGCCAATATGCTAGCTTTGCATTGCCTAAGTTCTGAACAGGTTTCACAGTCGCTCTCAGAGGAAAAAATGACATCCTGCGAATAGTAAGGGATGTACAGCTGAAATGTGTTAAAGGATGGTCATAAGTGAAGGTATAGAAACAGCAGTTAAAAATGTCACTGCATGCATTTAGATAACAGTCCCATTGGTGTATCCTTTATCATATTCTGTATTCCTTTGGCTGCTGTCTAAACCACTATACCAAAGCTGTCTTCTCATGCATATTATTATCCAGCTGAGCCTTTGAGGGCTTTCTTTAGCAGTCAGAAGGTGTGAAAATTTTGTGGCAGTTAATCCAAGTTCTGTTGGTTCAGTGCCACCCTTGTCCCATCTGATCTACTGTACTCCCACTGAATCTAATCTATACTGTGCTAATTCTCTTGCAACTTGTATCTGTGAGCTTGACCAATAGAAACTCTATATATCCCTGCATTCTAACCACCCATTTTCCATTACTTAGAATGCTGCAAAGAATGTATCCTTGTCTGAGGCCCTGTGCAATATTTAATAACATGCTGTTCTTTGTTTAGTAAGGGACTGCTAGCCCACACCCTACTCCCAAGCTGAGGAACTCTGTTTGTCCAATGTCCATTAGTGCTGATCATTATAGCCATATTTGGTGGCTGTTTCCTCCCCCGACATCCTGCGGATGGACTGTCCTGTGCTAACAAATGCTGCACGTAGGCTATTATAATTCACATAAAAAATGTTGTGATGGTGCGTCCTTTGTAGCACGTACTACTGATGGTTTTAATCTATTCATAAGATAATGTTAATTTGTTGTGTCACTTTTTTATTACTTATTTGTTTGTGCAGGTTCTTCCGAATGTCTGCAGCGGGAAGATTGGACTGTATGTACACGGTGTGAAACGTACCGACCACCAAGGGCACATCACTGCCGCATCTGTAAGCGTTGCATCCGTAGGATGGACCATCATTGTCCTTGGTGAGTATTGTATGCTTGAATAAAGAAAGCTGAGTATGCATTTGGATTGTTACTGGGGGGGGGACATGATATGCTTTTGTATTTGAGGCTGAGTTGGATTTTTAAAACTATCTTCCATGTAGTCAACTATAAATATATTGTGTTTATTTGTAAGACTTTGGGATTTAAGAGCTGTAATAATTAGGATGTGCTGTGCCTTTGAACTTTAAACAACTTATGTTCACATATGAGAATACATGTAAAGAAAATTCTTTTTATATATTTAAGCAACAAGGACATTTACCGCATTTTAGAACATGCTGCATGATCTCTGTTTTATTTTCAACAAAATGCCATTTATTTCATAATTTTATCTCTTTCTGGTCAAATAATACATTCTGCATAAATCATGCACCAAAATTTAAATACCAACCCGGTCATTTAAACATCTACCCCTAAATTATTGTATTTGTGACCCTGGATTGTGTACTTTTGTGGCACAAAAATTTTGTATTACTTGCCTACTAAAACTACACAGTTTCAGTTAGTATGTTCATAGTTAAGTTACATGTATTTCAATTGTCCTGTTATTAGTATTTATTCATTATGCCATCTTGATATTCTGAGATAGGCTGTCCGCATGACAGAATAGCAGCATTTGTGAAATTATGTCCATATGAGCTTTCCTGTCTTCTTTGCCAACCTGTATGGCACACCACTTTCTATGTACGTAGGAGAGTCAAAATTTATCTGCATTGTAGGTACATGTTTTGCAATTGTCTACACTGGTGGCTGGGCATGACATGATACACATGGTCTACATCTCTCCTACCATTGTGGTGCAGGTGTGACCTGGGTAGTTTATGTCATGAGCTGTGTGCCATAAATATGGACGCTTCACTTTCCATTGGCACCAAAGACGAGAAGAGGACGTTGATCTGTTTTTTATGGGCTGAAGGTGTACCAGGTGCTGAAATGCATAGAAGGATATTGGTACAGTGTGGGAACAGTGTCATGTTGCACCAGATTGTCTACAAATGGGTCAAGAGGTTCAAGAATGGTCACACTAGCATTTAGCATGAGGAAGGGGCCAGACTCCTATCCACATCCATTACTGATGCAAACATGGAACAAGTCTCTGGTATGATCCTGAAGAACAGACTCGCAAGGGCTACTGCTGGAACATTATCAAGAGAGGGGTTCAACAGTGAACAGTGCTCACAACAGTGAGATGCTGTGTGACAAGCTAAAGCCTGCAATTCAAAGCAAACAAAAAGGACTGCTGTCAGCAGCATTGTGTTGTACACAACAATGCCCATCCTCACACTGCTGCCCACCCTGTTGAAACCCTTTAGAAACTATGCTTTGAGGTATTGGAGCATTGCCCACATAGTCCTGACCTTGCCCCTTTGGACTTTCACCTGTTTGGTCCACTTAAACAAGCCTTAAGAGGCTGTTGGTTTACCACAGACCAGCAAATGAAGGAAATGGTGTATTCGTGACTTGTCTCTCAGCCCAAAACTTTTATTCTGAGGGCATAAAGAAGACTCTGCAGTGATGGACAAAATGCATCTCCAAGCAAGGGGACTATGTTGAAAAATGGTGAACTTGTAAGATCTCTACCCTTGTTTTAATAAATGTTAAACATATGTTGTGGATAATTATTGACTCGGCCTCGTATTTCTGTTTGACTGCCATGCATCTGTCCCATTGGTTGTAAACCACTGGAAGCACTCTTGCGGGCCTTTTCTGTAAGCTTTATCTTCCTAAGAAACCATATGCTTGTCCCTAAAATGTACTGACAAATGGTCTAGCATGTCAGATGTTGTTATCTTTGTGTTTGCTTGGTGGCAGTTTTAATGTCCATGTTAAGCTATAAAATTTCAGGCCATCACTAGATACAATAGACATTTAAATCCATCACCTAAAGGATAAACCATTATTGGCACTTCAGTTGACCACCTGCCACACTGCATTGTCATACCCCAGAATGTGACATATCAAATGAAAGTAGTTGCACAAACTGTCATGGGAAAACTGGTTCCTGAGCTGTACCCAGTGAGCAATTTTTCAGTTGTGTACAATCATGTCCGTGAAATACAATCGTATGACCGTCAACCAAACCACACACCATCCCGTACTCAAAAAAAGTATTCTAAACTGTCACCGCAGAGAGAATCTCAAAGTATCTGCCAAGAAGCAACCCAAAGAGAGGTTGGACTACTGTTTTTGGGACCACTTGAAATCAGAAGCCTTAAGTTTTTCAGAACTGCCGGGTCCAACATGAGGAGAGAGTGTAATGTTCAGCATGACTTCTGCAAGAGTAGATTTATTTGTGAAGTCTCTCTTTTTCTCTGATATTGTGCTGCAGCACAGTTTTTTTTAATCAGTCATAGCGATGAAAGGTGAATTGTGGAACAGGTTACTTGGAGGTGGTGAAAATGTTTTTAAAACCATTGATCTGAGCTATAAAAACTGCTTTAACAAAGGTGCTTATAAATTGAGTGATATTTATTTTGCAGGATTAACAACTGTGTGGGTGAACAAAACCAGAAGTATTTTATCCAGTTCCTTGTTTATGTTGGTGCTTTGGCAGCGTATGCCATAATTCTGGTTGTAGTTTCGTGGGTCGTTGAGTGCCCTGAATGTAGCAATGAAATATCTGTGAAGCAGAGTCGCATGTAAGTTATGTTCTACTTTTCTCACAATTTAACTGATTTAAATCTTGATCAGAGTTTCTGTAGTTGTAGTTTTTATTTAGAGTTGATGGTTGTTTGTGCATCAACCCTCATATTTTGGAGTACATTCATTCAGACTGTTGAATACAAGTTTCAGTTCTTGACTTTTTTAACCCTGTTATTAACTTTTATTTAATATACCATGCTCAACATTCCTTGATAAACTGAAATTGAATTCTAGATTTCAAAGTAAATAGTTGAAGAATAAAAGACCAAATTGATGTCACTTGCTATTTTATTTCACTTCTTATGTACTCAACATGTTTCGGACATTAATATATCCATCATCAGGAGCTTGCGACTGTGCTGTTGAATTACCACATCAGTCGTTTTGTTCTTGGTTCGTTGTGTGTTGGCGATTTGGTGCGGCTGGGTTTGAGTAGTGTCTGTGTTGCAGGCTGAAGCACAACTCTTCAGCCTGCAACACAGACACTACTCAAACCCACCCACACCAGATCGCCAACACACAACGAACTGAGAACAAAACGACTGATGTGGTAATTTAACAGCACAGTCGCAAGCTCCTGTTGATGGATATATTAATGTCCGAAACATGTTGAGTACATAAGAAGTGAAATAAAATAGCAAGTTACATCAAGTTGGTCTTTAATTCTTCATCTATTACACTGATGCACACTCCAGTAAACATAAGATTCAAAGTAAATGCCTGAGGATTATCACAAAATGTCTGTCCACATTTCACCTGGGATAGCTTTGTCAGTATAGTTACTAGGCTCCATGCTGGACAACTGTGAAGTCAGAATTTTGTTCCCTGTAGGGATGACATAGCACTCTTTGACTGTGTCTAGACCAGGTCTGTGGTGTATGCAACCCCCTCTTCAATGAGCAGCAGGTGGCTCTTTCCTGAGAGGTAAAGCACATGGGGCATGAAGCTGACCACTAACCTCCATCTGGTGCTGAGATAAGAACAGAGCAGTACTTGCATTCCCCCATGTCTTTATTTTATGGTGCATAATTAAGTACAGAGACATGTCCTGTTGGCTCCAGCTGTTCTGTTGCCTTGTCTGTTCAGCAGTCTTGAATTTGTTACTATCCAATTGGTGTAAATTAAAAATCTTTTCTGTCTCCCATATTTTTATTTTTTGCTGGTTTTAGGTTGCTACAGTTGTGGGTAAATGTGGTGAAAGTTTGAATGGTTCATTTCTAATTTCTCCAAGTATGGTCTGGTTGACCTTACTTGACTTATTTAACCAGGGAAATAGTGTAATATCTATTTTAGAAATGGGGTCACGCATAGGGTCAGTTCTGTGATAGTGAGAACTTACAGATTAATGTGGATTCAGGACGTGGGGGGAGGAGTCTGTCACTTCCATCTCAGAATTTTTTGTTTGGTAGAGACTGGGGTTTCAGTCTGTGAGCAGAAACATTTGCACATTGATCTGATCAGGTATTGAATTCAGAACCCTTTCAAAGAGAGTCTGCTGTTGGAAGATGACTAAGTCCTCTAGAGAATGTGTGTATATTTGACACTTTTATTTTCAGTCTGCATTGCGTGATCTTGGTGCTGGAAAGTGCGCTGTTCGGCATGTTTGTTTCTGCAATCCTCGTGGATCAGTTCCAGGCTATTTTTAGTGATGAAACAGCTGTTGAGCAAGTTCAGCACCAAGGACCATTTCGGCCACACAAACCTAAGCTGGCGCTCCTCACAGAAGTCTGTGGTCGTGGACATCCAGTGTTTTGGCTCCTGCCTTGTGTGGGAGTGTCTCGCCGCCTGGATGAACCACTTCTCAATCATGAAGTGTGAAGTATAGCCTGCTGTGTGAAGTGGCTGTATGCATATGATGCTTATGATATATTATTGTCATACAGGAAGTTTACAGAGAGGGCACAAATACCACAAAGTTGTCTGTCTCTATTTATGTAGGGCTTGACTCACCATTGTACCATCTCTTTACTCCTGTCTCAGTTTGGAGCTGTGTATGGACAACTCACTTGAACATTTAAGTGTGAGATGGCTCTAAGTTTATATTTTTCATACAGTGTCATTGTCATTGTACCTTGCACCCGAATGCACCATTTGCAAGGTCTAGGAAAATCAGCAAGTACAAAAGCTACAACATACTGCATTGCTTTCTGACCTGTTCTGATGATGATAATTTATTGGACAGAAACGCATGTACAATGAAGACAAACGTGTGGTTGATGTGGAAAAACGCTCTGAGAAAAGTGACTAAATTTTGAAGTTTAATCACCAGTTTGTGGGACAGAATTATAAACCAGGCAGCAAATAATTTTTTAAAACTTGTGGCAAAGTTGAAATATTTGAGAATGGTAGTGAGAAATCAAAATTACCTTCCCAGAGAAATGAAGAGAAGATTAAATTAGGGAATTCTTGTTACAATTTAGTTCAAAATCTTCAATATTCTGATCTCCTGTTGAAGAACCAAAGATTAACCTATCTGCATCATGTGCAGTATATGTTGCATGTGAGATTTTGCATTACAAGTCATTTCGAACAAAATACAGAGGCACCTTCCTGCCTGATTTTTTTTGTGGGGTGGGGGGGGGGGGCAATCCGTCATTCGTGTATTGCTGTTACTGTTATTTATGAGAATGGGGAAGACTTGAATGTGCAATTAACACTGTTATTTTTTGTTCTTTCTTTCTTTCGTTTTATTCTTTTCTTCTCCCTTGTTTCTGGTGCTGTACAATAATAGAAAATGTTCCCATTGTCTTGGATGAACATACTGCCATCATCTTGAGGGTAGAAATGATGATAACGGATGAGAGACTGGTTTTGTTGGAAATGATGAGCATAGGTCAAACTATGTAGACAACAGAACTGATCCTTTTAAGGCTAGAGAAGCAGGGAGCACAGGCACCAGACGGGAAGAACAGGGTCTTCCTATGGCCCTAGTCAGAAACAGCTAATATCTTGGCCTTCCTTCATACTTCCAGTACATACATTGAAAGTGAATAATGGTCTGAGGGAGAAGCCTTCTTCCCTTTTTTGATGAAGCCTACTAATAAATTTTTTTGCTTGTAATGTGATCCTTATCGTTTGGTTAGGATGTCAGTGTTGATATACTGTAATAGAATGTGGTGACAATAGTTGCTGATGTGTTCAGCCATGACCAATTTATCCATGTCAGCATTTCTGAACCTTTCTCATTCAGGGTACACCATAATCTCAGAACAAGTCATAATTTGTGAGGACTTCATTTATGTCTGAAGTTGCACGTATATATGTACAGTGGAAATCCGCTTACCCGAACATTGATTATCCAGGTTGCCCATTATCCATGGTGGCTTGGCCCTTTGGGTAAATTTATCGAGAATTCCACAAAACCAACTTGCCTTGAAATTACCGGTTATCGGATCAAGAATTGTACAGTGTTATAGCATTGAGAACTTCAAATCAGGTTGCAAGGTTAGACACAGATACAAACTGGAAACAGAAAAAGTTGAAATTCAAACTGCCATTGAAGCCTGTTTTCAAAGAAAAATCCAATTATCCAGAAAATCTGTGTATCCAGATGGCTTGCCATCCCAATTAATCCAGATCAGTGGAGTACTACTATGTTATAAAAGTGACAAGGATCTCATACAGATAGTTTAGGTAACTGATTTGTTTGATGCTGAGAAAAGCAGTACAAGACAAAACACTCCCTGCCAGATGAAAAACATGAAAACATTTGTGCATGCTCTTCATGATGCTGCTTATATCAACAAATGTGCCTGGAATTTTTGAACCTAGGTAAATTTTCAAGATTGATATTAAGTAGTGATGGGATACTGTCGTTGTATCTGTGTAGGGTTTCATGTACTTCCCTGTGCAGTAGTGCCACTTAGTCTGTTGTTAATCTCAGTGTTCATTATAATTTGTGGACCAGTGTGCTAGCCCATCTTGTGTACACATCAGTATCTGATGCCATTCGAGGTACTAGGTGCTGTGAAGTCCTCTGTGTATCTTAGTGTCCTGTATACATGTACTTAATGACAGAATCTTCCACCCACTTTCCTCAATGTCTGATGTACTTTATGGAATTTAGGTGCCATGCAGCCTCCTGTGAGTCTCACTGCCCAGTATAATTTATGGTACCTACAAGGTGCTACATGGTCTGCTGTATATCGCAATATCTGCCGTCATGTAGGCGAAAGATGCAGTGCAGTCCTTCAAACTGTCAGCACCCACTACATGGCTACACAGTATTAAAACCCAAAGGTCACAATTTGAGTACCAGTAATTTCAGGTTCCCTTATGTTTAATGTGTTCATATAACATGCACAGTGACTTAAAAACAACACTTTACTAATCACCCATGTACACTGTGGGCCGGGGTGGCATAGTTGATATAGCAACTCGCTATGGGCTGGACGGTCTGGGAAATGAAATCCGGTGGAGGTGAAATTTTCTGCACCCATCCAGATTGGCCCTAGGTCCCCCTCCCAGCCTCCTATACAATGGGTACCTGGTCATACCTGGGGGTAAAGTGACTGGTGTATGGCGTTAACCACCCACCATTCTCTAGTGCTGGGGTTAAAGAAAGAGTAGAGCTATATACCTCCATTCCCCCTCAGTGTCTTCATGGCATATTTGGCATGTTATAGGGTGAACTGTATATCTTTTACCCATATACACCAACAAATGTACTCAATTTATATAAAATCACAAATCATTCACATGCATGAACTCTTCCACATGTTTCAGCAATAAATCACCATACTCAGGAAGATATTAATACAAAGGAATATAAACTTAATACATCAAATGTACATATACAGTGTAAAAAATAAAGAATGGCAGCTAAAAATATAAAAATGTGGATACTGCAGGTAATGTGATGCTGACATTTTCTTGAATAAAATCTGTTGATGTGCCAGTGTGTATATTGCAGGTGGTTGTATGCAGAGCAACAACTTGTATATAAGTTTTTGATCCAGAAGGTTCCAGTCCTGCAAAACAGTTAACTTAAAATTGAAATAAAATAAAATTATGTTAAAATCTGACTTGGATACGTGTACATCTTGATATTATATATGTACCCTGTGCCGCGTATTGATGTGTGCTGCACTAGCATTGTGGAGCAGATGCTTCCGTAGATGTGTAATTTCTCTATGTAAAGATATTGAGTTTGTCTCTCATAAGAAGTAGTATAGAGAGGATTCATTTTGCAGGTATTTTGTTCATCAATCAGTACTCCTTGATGTTAATATAATTGAATGTATAAATTTTAAAAGTAATTATGTGCCCATCTTTGTTACATTTTGCTATATATGGGTGATTATAGTCACAGTGCATGGCATGTAGCAACACTTTCAGTTTTGCAACATTTTGCTCATCACATTGGGCAGGAAGAAGCCATCTGTTGACAAAGGCACCCTTTAACACAGTTGACCTCTGCCTGCTGTCTCCTATACATCTCTTCCATAGTCATTGCATCTACCCTAAAGATGCTAGAAGGTTTTTCACTATTACATGCTGTCAGATGTTAGAATTACAAACCCAAATTCAGTGTACAATGCATTATTAAGATCTAAATACTTGCATGAATTTTGCTTGTTTTGTATAGTTGTGAAACTTGGTCTCTAGCCAAAGGAGTAGAAAACAGAGTGAGGGTTTTTGAGAACAAGAACAAAATGCCAAAGATTGTATTTATACCCGAGAGTAACAGGAGAAATAAAAAAAATCACAATTATGAGCTTCATGTTCAGTCACATGTGTGTTTATGATAATTGGGTCAAGCTAGATGTAATTGGTGAAATGTGCAGCATGCAAGACAAGAGTGAGAACTGCATCGAGGATTTTAGTTGGAAAAGCAGAAAGAAAGAGACTTCTTGGAAGATTTATGGGGTACATCAGAGGTTCATGTTAAGTGGATCTTACAGAAATGAAGAATTTTAAAATAGGGAATTAATTGAACTGGCACAGGCTATGGTCTAACAGCGCACTTATGACAATCATAATTTCTTGAGCAACTGTCAGATTATTAAGAAAAATTCTGCCCCATGGTGTTAATTTTGGAATGTTCTAGAAGCACTCACAACACTGATAACTATTAAATATTTTGTTATGTGGACAAAAATTTACTTCCCTGTCAATTTTCTGACTCATATTGTAGACCTATTGGAGAACACACAAACATATTATAAAATATACTTCTTACTCTTGCCAATATATGCCATAGCCACGGCTGTTGAAGCAGTGTGGTGGTTTTGCTGTAGGGTTTGTGGGTGTGATTCGCATCCTCGTTTCTGTTTTTTAATTATACATGTAAACTTGCTTTCTTAAATTTACTGTGTTTCATTGAAGACTTTATGCTTATTGTGATAATGACAAGGAAAGCAGCCACATCCTAGGCAAAGAATTAGCACTTATACTTGAAAATTATTAATGTTATTTACATCAGGATGTTAAATTGAGCTGCTTTCTCAACATGTCAATTTTATATGAAAACAACACACTAAATTAAAACATGTTATTACTTGAGTGCAGTATTTGTGATACACAAAGCATTCTGTTATTGTGTTATTTATTATATATGAGATTGTAAGAAATTTGTAGGGTTACTGTGAAAGTGAAATTATTTTGTCCTTATGTGAAACAGTAATAGAGCTTGATTGCAAGTATTTTCTTGTATTGTTATATTCTACTTATATTGTTTATTCTTGTGTTTGATTATTAATAATGTTTTTGGTCAGAAACATTATTTTTGAGCAAGGTGTAAGAAGTGACTGAAAAGTATATGTGTTGGTGTATGAATATGTGAGAGAAGATATCATTAAGACTTGCATATGTAGAAATATTTCAGTATGTACATCTAACCCTTCAACAGTATAGCATTTATGTGGTGTGGTAGCCCTGTCAGGTCAGGTATTTTCACAATACAAAATAAAAAAATTATGTCAAGTTTCAAGGGTGTGCATGGTGGTATTTAATTATATGTAGTTCTGAGAGACAGCCAAGAGTTGGTATTTGCTTTGGATTCTTACCATTGTTTATATGTTTCTTAGGAGATGCAGGAGGAATTTTAAAAGACTATGTGAAGTAGCTGTGCTGTGATCTATGAGAATTACTTAGTAGCCAAGGTCCAGATGTTTGTGTCTTGACCCTGCAATGGTTGCTGTCCGCAACAAAGTACCGTTGTCTTAGGCAAGGGTGGAAATGTGGAATAAACTGTCCACACTAATGGATTTTGTCGGGACTCAGTCTGCTCTTTTTTGCTTGTTTATCGAACTCCATGGCACAGTATCCATTCAGAGTTATCATTGGGGAAACCTCTTTTCTCACCTTTCAGTTTTGTTACCTTGTTATATCCTTAGAACTGTGCCTGCTGTGACTTAGAAATAATGTGCACTCTTGCCAACAGTTCTCCTTGCTTGTAATGCAGAATTGTATATCTGGTTTTGCAACATATGAAATACTGAATAATCAGGTCTGTATGTGCTGTACTGTCTGTTAAATTATTACTGAGTTTTCCATGGAACATCTCTTTAGGGCTGCTTGAGTTTCACAATTGAGTGAGGCAGTGTTTCTCCAGAGCATTGGTTGATATGGCATAAACATCCCAGGAAACTTCAATCTTAACACTACTGTGAGAATTTAAAATTTTGCAGACAAAATACTGCTGCTTGGTAGAGATAGGAATATGATGTTGAAAAAATGCCAAGCATATCATTCCTTTAAAAAGGTATAGCTTTATCTAGAGGTGTGTCAACATAGCAGATTGTAAGTATATCTTTTGAAAATGCTTTACATATGTGTATGAAAACCATCTGACCATATTTACAAAATAATTTGGGAGTGTTGCCTTTTATAGCTGTTGTAACCATAGCTTGCATGCTTAATACTATCAGTGAGTAATTATTACATGTCAGCATGGGGTAAACCAAATGTTACAAATTATTTATTATTATTAATATATATAAGTGTTGTATTCTGCTTTTCAGATGTGGGTGTGAACACAATTTAGAATCCTTGCCATTATTGGGTATGTTGTGCATAATATTCTTCACTGCTTATACAAGCAAAAGGCCAAACTTTTTCGTTTTTCCATGGTTTATTGTCCTAGTTGCTATGTATTTTATGATTAATGTGAAAAATCTACCTTTCTTATATTCTGCCAGTGTGGCAAATGCATTTTTGTATTTTCGGTTAATGTTTTGTTTACTCAGAAAGGTTATCTGTGAAATGAGTTTTTATTTCAGACTGGTGTTGTGGGATGTGATGCTATATAGTCTGGTTCTGTGTTCTGCAAAGGGCATTTTATTGCCCTTCCCATTGGCTTCTCGCACCCTTCATTTTCGGGACCTAATATTACCATTAGCCTCTCTTGCTATCCCCCATTTTTATGGCCTGCTATTTGCATTGTTCTTTTATCCAAATTTTAGGGCCCACTGTTCCCCTTGGATGTCTAGCCGACATTTGCAGGGACTCTGCTGTTTGGCCTGTCTTGCCTGCTATGTGCAGGTGTTTTCCACCCAGTGGCTTGTCTAGCTTCTCACCTGTTTGCAGGGCCCACTTTCCATTGGCCTGCCTTGCCACCCATTTTGACATTGGTCTGTCTGGGCTGCCTTTCCTTCTTTTCATCCATGGATCTGATTGGTGACCCTTACCCATATCCCATTTACTTTATCCCTGAAGGTGGAGGCAGTGTGTTCTTCTGAAACACTGGTTACTATCTGTTAGACTACATGACATATCTGAGATGCCTGCATTCTTAACCCAAGACCTGCATTCATACATGAAAACAAACCAAAAAGACACCCCTTACTTACTTACTCCATGGTGTAGAATCCTTCTTGAGAAGCTAACTGGTTTGCAGCTAGTCAAGAAATTCCCCGCATTTCATGGAACCCGAAGGTTCATTACTGTACTCACAAGCGTCCGCCACCTGTCCCTATACTGGGCCAACCCAATCCAGTCCACATACCCACATCCCACCTCCTGGAGATCCATCCTAATATTATCCACCCATCTACACTTAGGTCTCCCCAGTGGTCTCTTTCCCTCCGGTTTCCCCACCAAGACCCTATACGCCCCCCTCTCCTCCCCCATACGTGCCACATGCCCTGCCCATCTCATTCTTCTCGATTTTATCACCCGCA
>Ga0131853_10010995_pt1 | contig 16549 bp, 4 predicted proteins | sample TergutLab28metaG_FD_92764 | JGI IMG/M metagenome (GOLD analysis project Ga0131853, IMG submission 92764) | Labiotermes labralis P1 segment gut microbial communities from Petit-Saut dam, French Guiana - Lab288 P1 (version 2) (version 2) | ecosystem: Host-associated > Arthropoda: Insects >...
AGCGCAAACACAACCACCAACAAATGTACCGGCGCAAACACAACCCCCAACAGGTTCACAAGCCTTTATGCCTGACGCTGAAGTTCGCTTTATAGATACAGAAGAATTACCGAATCAAGCGCATCCATTAGTGGAAGATAATCGTGTGTTTGAAGTTCAAGGTGAACAATCTGGTGTTAGAGCCGCTATATCAGTACCTCACATACTACAGCAAGGGGTAGCACCCGGAAGCCTTGTGGTGTATAGGGTCGGTCAAGATGGTGTGTCACTTGAAAGAGTGATAATGAGCCGTTTCAACAACGAAACAGGAGAAGTAGAGTTTGTGGGAACGGTTGGTGGTTTATATTTCGTTAGTGCAAATTATGTTGAGTTTGTTGATGTTAGTGAAAGCCGATGGTATCACAATGCCATTACTTTTACAGCGGCGCGCGGTTTGTTTGGCGGAATTGGAGAGAATCGCTTCGCGCCGAACCTTACGATGACTAGGGCTATGTTCATAAGGGCGCTTGCTAATTTAGACGGTGTTTATTTATCTGATTACACATTATCCCCATTCGTGGATACAGATATAGCATCGTGGTATGGTCCATCTGTAGCATGGGCAAGAGAACTTGGAATTATAGATGAAGGAATTTTATCCGGTCTTGCGCCGGGAAACTTTAATCCAGGAGGTGATATTACACGAGAACAGATGGCAGTTATTTTCGCAAACTATATCAATGCAAGAGAATTGATTTTAACCGAGCAAAGCGTTGAAATTTTTGCAGATTTGGGACAGGCCAACGAATGGGCGCGTGATGCAATCCAGTCCATGAGAAGGCACTCCATCGTGACTGGTGTAGGCGACAATCGTTACAACCCTATGAGTACAGCAACAAGAGCTGAAGTTGCGACAATTTTTAGCAATCTTATAAACGCAATGATTAACTAAATAAGGAGGTTGACACGATGTTTAGTAATTTAAGCCAAAATAAAAATTCGAGGGAGGGCAAAATGAACATGAACATGAGGTTCAAAAAAATGATGGCGCTGTTCCTGTCATTCATAATGGTTCTCGGCTTAGTGCCGATTACCGCTTTGGCAGACGATGGGCCTATCAACACAAGTGGGAACGCAAACTGGAACGAAATAGTTGCATTTACTCCGCTTGATGCTGATGTATTATCACAAACAGTGCTGCTAGGCACAGAATTGTCGGATTTAATTTTGCCACCAACATTGACGGCAATTGTAAGAACGACAACTCCTTCTGCATTAACAGTAGCAACCCCATCTGATTTACTAATAGATGAGGTCTATACAGACTACGACGCAGGGCTACCTTATGAATCTGCCATGCAAGAAGATTTTGCATTATCCGAAATGGAAGTACCAGTTATTTGGCAAACATGGCCGGATTTTGATGGAGAAGCACAAGGCACATATATGTTTACCCCACAAATTATCGGTGATTTTGTTTTATCAGCCATATTACCGAATATTTTTGTAACGGTAATAGCGGAGGAATTACCGCCGTATGTGGATGGTGAAATTATTGCATTCGCTGAACTTGATGATGAAATAGCATCTCAAGTGGTTCTGTTTGGTACAGAATTATCAGAACTGGTTCTGCCCGAAGTTCTAATTTCTACCGTAGTGAGTTTAATTCCGCTTGAACTCGTCGATGACGGGCAATCTGAATTTTCGTTTTTGGAGGTCGAAGTACCTGTTGTATGGCAGTCACAACCTTATTATGACGAAAACGAGCCGGGATTATACATTTTTTACCCGATTATTTCCGATGACTTCACCGTAACTGCGATACCGCCAATTATACACGTCACCGTCCTTGATGAAGATATTCTTTCGTATGAGGATGGGGAGATAGTTTCTTTTATGCCACTTCCGATGGTTGTGGCTTTACAGACCGTGCCTTTTGGCACAGAATTTCAATACTTGAATTTGCCTCGGTCGTTAAGGGCAACCATGATAGTAAGCTCCACCGACGAGCCTTCGGATGAGATAGCGACTGTTGGCTTTGATGCAGTCGAAACCGACTTACCGCTTGGATTGGTTTTAATAGAAGTAGATGTCCCGGTTACTTGGGAATCTAGTCCATATTATGACCATTTTTCACCGGGTACTTATACATTCACCCCATCAATCGTTGGGGATTTTGTTGTATCCGTTATACCGCCGCAAATATTTGTGACAGTTGAATTTTCAAGCCTTGACCCTCTTTCAACGCAAGCTCTCATAGGTCAAGGTGCGCTTTTACAAGGATGGAATCCTTTCGCGACAATTCCTTCGCAAAGAGACCTTTTAAGGCAAAACTTGAGTTTTAGCAACGACATATTTCTTCCAAGTGCAGAAAGTGTCTTTGCACCGTGGATGCACTATCAACCTTCGTTCAGAACGGATGCTAGAAGCGCAACAGGAAGAACAATGCTTGAATTTACTTCAAGGGCAAATATAAATCTTGGTGCTTCATCGGGTACAAGCGAAACCGAAACTTCCACGAGCGGTTGGAGTGCAGGTCTTACAATTGGCCCTAAAGACAAAGCACAAGGAAGTATTGGCTATTCATCTTCATCGACCCAAACATTTGTTACAAGCGCTTCAAATTCGTTTGGAACATCTATTGAAATGAGATGGAGAGATGCAACTGAATCTATTTTTTTCCAACACAGAGCGTTCCGCCAAGAAGGTATACACCGTATAGATTTTGACAGAATACCAGAAGATGTGATGCGGAGCCAGTTAGACCCTAACTTTTTAGCTGACTTGCTTAACCCCGGTGTAAGCCCTTCTACTCTTTTTGATAGATATGGCGCACTTTTCCTTACAAGGTATGCCTTGGGAGGTTGGATGGAAGTTAATGCTGCCGCCACTTACGTCGAGTTCAGCGACCCATCACGGATTTCTGAAATACTCGGCCAACCTCCTATAGCTGGTGCAAGTGAGCCAAGCCCAACAGATATAGCAAATGCCTTAAATTTCGCAAACGGAATAAATAATTTGCGAAACTTAAATCAAAATTTCACAGGAGGAAGGTATGAATCTCATGCCTTTGCCCGTGCGTTTGGTGGAGCTGGCGGAATTGCATTAGGAACAGACCCTAATCAACTTTCTTCTATTATAAACGCATGGACACAAAGTTTTAACCATACAAACTGGGAAATCTTAACTGACGACAGAATGATGGTTGAAAACAGCGGTATTTTAAGGGCTTTCCCCATTTGGGAATTAGTGCCTGATACTCACGCTGAACGCAGAGAGCAGATAAGAGCCGCCTTCAACGAACTGGCTCAAGATATGAACAGGGAATTTTTCGATACGTTTATATACTCTGACGCGAATATTCCTCAACGCCCAACTATGCCGAGGCCGGATGTAAATGGCGTTACGTTCATTTCTACACCAGCACAATTGAACGCTGTACGCAACAGCCTTTCAGGTAGATTTGTCTTGTTAAATGACATTGACCTAAGAGGCACAACTTTTGAAAACTGGACTCCTATCGGTACTGCGGCTTCGCCGTTCAACGGAACATTTGATGGTAACGGTAACAGTATTATCGGTGTAAGAGTAGCCAATGCACCCGGTCATGCGAATCCAGGCTTGTTTGGTGTTGTCGGAACCAACGGTAGGGTTCAAACACTTAGGGTAGTTTATTCATCGCGCGCAGGTGGTATTGCGGGAATCAACAATGGAACAATCACAAACAGCCATGCTGAATGGGATTTTGCGCCGACGGTTCCTGTTATCAATACCGTTGCACAACTCCCGAATAATGTAAGGATTACAGGGCAGCGAGTTCTTGTAGACCTTGCGGCAAACTCAATAGCGGGAGGGTCGCTTAGTGGAAGAACAATATTTGTTGATGCTAATGTACAGACCATCATGTTTAGGGGTTTGCCCAATAGGTGGTATGAAGGCATAAGCATCGTGGTTGAAGGCAACACAGATGTTATCTTTGAAAATTTCCAATTATTTAATTTCTCATCACAACGTTCAGCCTTGTCATTTACTGGCGTAAATCCAGCACTTATATCAACCGGCTTTACGAATGGAGTATTTGACCAAGGAACATTTAACGCACTTAACGCCAATAACAATTTGTACATTGGTGGCAATGCAGATTTAACGGTTCAACATTGGACTGATAGTTGGCTTTTAGCAAGAGGAAGTGCCGGACGACATGCAATCCATGTCGGTGGTACTTTAGATATTGCCCTTTCGGGAAGATTAACAGCGATAGGGGGCGATGGTGTACTAGGCACTAACGGAGTGGCCGGAACTAATGGTGCTAACGGTACAAATGGAGTGCGTGGCGCAAATGGTAGCACAAGCGAATCCGGCGGTAGTCCGACAGGTCGTAACGGTACGTCGGGCACAATGGGAGCTACGGTACCAACTGCTGGTATTGCGGGAGGTGCTGGCGGTGCTGGCGGTAGCGGAATATCTACTAGGACATTAAATATTCGCAACACATCAAATGTATTTATTCAAGGTGGATTAGGAGGTAGTGGAGGTACCGGCGGTAATGGCGGTGTCGGCGGCATTGGCGGTGCTGGCGGTGCTGGCGGTGACGGTGTTCGCCAAAATTATGGATTCTTGAATTTAGGTACAAGATGGGGGCACGGAGGTCTTGGCGGTCGTGGCGGTGACGGAAGACAAGGTGCTGCTGGCGGTAATGGCGGTGCTGGTGGTAGAGGCGGTAATTCGGTAACATTTACCGTAGGCACAAGTTTTACACGTTCCGCAAGTAGTGTTGTAACGTTGGAAGCTGGTCGAGGAGGCAATGGTGGTACTGGCGGACTCGGCGGCAATGGTGGTAGAGGTGGCAATGGTGGTGCCGGCGGTTGGAGGCATACAGGTCATAACGGCACTACAAATGGCTCAGGCGGTAGTGGTGGTTGGGGCGGTTGGGGCGGCAACGGTGGTACTGGCGGTACTGGCGGTGCCAACGGAACTAACTTCGCAATCGCTGGAGCCAGTAGCTCAAGCCCTGCCAATAGTTCAGGCGGTTTAGGAGGAAGAGGTGGAACTGGCGGTTTAAGAGGAACGGCAGCAGTTAGCCATCAACCGCTCGTCACATCTTATGCAACAAGAACACCAGGTGTCGATGGTCAGCCTGGAGGTGCCGGTACAGACAGGTCTAACACAAGAGCAACAAATGGTACATCCACTAACTTGCGGTCAACAGTAGGCACTCCCACAACAAACAACGCAACCATGTGGACAGGACCGCGTATCGTTATCGAAAATCAAATTGGTCAATTGAATTATGAACCCAACGAGATTTTCTGTGCAAGCGTTCTGACGATGAGATTGATAAATGCAGGTTCGCTGAGTGGATTATTAACAGCCGATGACGTAACCGTTTTCTTCGACTTTAGAAACACAGGCAACACGGTGGTTACAATTACCTTTGATGGGCCAACTGGCAGAATTGTACGTTATGTTCCCGTCGTAGTTAATCCGCCTACTGTGGCTGAAGTGGTAGTTGCAGTTCCGAGAGACACATTTTTTGTAGGTGATACTTTCACAGATGCTGGAATTTCTTTGGATGTAATTTTCACCAACGGCGATTTGGTTACACTCAGACATCCTGCTGTTAGAGGAAATGCACCAGCGAATGTAACTGCAAGTGCTGGTAGAAGATATGTGCCAGTAACGTTCCCTGCCTCTGTAACCCATATGGGTAGAACGCATAGTCTTACTGCGTTCAATCCAAGGAGTTATGCTATTGAAATATTTGATGTGAACCCGGAGTGGCTTGAAATCCTCAGCGACCCGAACAGAACCACATTTGTTGAGGGTGAGGCATTAGACCTTAGCGGAATGGTGCTTAGATTGCATTATACCAACGGTAATCACCGAATTTTACCGTTGGCGAGTGTGAATTTTGCGCCAGCGCATGGAACAATCCTTAACGAAGTAAATTCTGCGTTTAATGTCGCAGCATCGTTCCCCGGAGTTCCTGCTGTGAACTTCCAAGTAGTAGTAAACGCAGACCCGATTACGACTTTGGTTGTTATGCGTAATCCTAACCAAATGACATATATCGACGGAGCGGTGTTTAATCCTTACGGCATGGAAGTTTACGCGCAACGCCAAAGTGGACGTTTCACAACAATCGACCCAATTCCATTAGGTAATTTGGATTGGTTCCGTGGGCCACTGAGGACAGGAGTTTCCTCTGTCAATGTTATTTTCCACACAGGGACTCAATTCATTAGCACATCAGTTACGGGCATAAATGTACTCCCGGTTAGTCAAGTTGGGATTGAAATTGCAAATATGCCTAATAGAACTGATTATGTTGAAGGGGAGCAATTTGACCCGACAGGCTTGGTTGTAAATCGTGTGCTAAATAACGGCACAAGGATTCTCAACATTGACTTTACCGTATCTCATGGCGTACTAAGCCCTGAAGATGTGTATGTTGTAGTTAGGGATAACAGTCATTGCAATATTGGATGTGTTGAATGTACTGTAATTGTCCCTATAACGGTAAGGGAAATGTCGATTGTAAATGTTGTGAACACTCAAGCCCCAAATAGAACTGTGTTTGAAGAAGGCGAATACTTTGACCCGACAGGAATGATAATCCAAGCAATATTTGATAATGGGCATATAGACGATAATGTGACCGAGTTTGAGTTCGAGCCAAATCGTCCGCTTCTTATTGAGGATGCTGAAATAATCGTTACTTTCGGCGGAATTTCTACAAGTATTCCAATAACGGTGACAGTGGTTAAACCTCGCGAAATAACGCTGAATAGGTCATCTTTGGTTATGCTTGTTGACAGCACTGATTTCTTGGTTGAAACCGTGCTACCCTTTAACGCCTACAATAGAACAGTAACGTGGAGTAGTAGTAATCCAAGCGTAGCATCAGTCAATGAGATTGGCCTTGTTACGGCATTGTCCGCAGGTACGACAACTATTACAGCGACAACCGCAGAAGGTGGATTAACAGCGAGTTCTACCATAACAGTAATAACGGAAACCGCCGCACTTATGACGGTATCTACTGTTGCATATTTACCCGGACAATCAATCACGGTGGATATTGACCTTGCAAATAATCCGGGCTTCGCAGGAATGGTACTCAAAGTCAGCTTCCCTCCAGAACTAACTTTAACTAGGTATATGTTAAATGTAAGTGCTGAGGATATGGACTTGCTTCAAGGGTTTACCGGGCCTGATGGCGTTACTATGGGTGCCCCCACTAGCATCTCCGACCACTTCTTCTTGGTTTGGGGAAGAACTGCTGACTTCACCCGTGACGGAACGATTGTGACGCTAACATTCGCTATATGTCCTGATGCAGAACCAGGGGTTTATCCAATTGTTGTTGCTTTTGAGCAACATGACGGCCCACGCGCACCTGTAAATCTTCAAGGGCAACCGCTTAACATCCATATACGGGATGGGGCTGCCATTGCACTTAACTATATCCTCGGTAACGTAACTAATAGCGGAACCGTTGGGCCGACTGATTTAGTAAGATTGGCACGTTGGGTGGCAGGGCACAACGTAGAAATCAACTCAATGGCTGCTGATGTTACAGGTGCAGGGCAAATCGGGCCTGCTGATTTGGTAAGATTAGCACGTTGGGTAGCTGGGCATTTCGGTGGTTTGACCATTGAGCAAGTTTTGGAATGGCAACGCGACTTTGCTCATCTGACATTAGAACAGGCAATAGCGATGTTCAACCCATCAATTGTGAGCGAAGAAGAATAGGAGGTATGAAGGATAATGCACTCAAATAAACGCAACAAAATTAAGCGGATAGTATCTCTTGTTCTCGTCTGTGTTCTTTTGCAAGCGTTCGTGTTGCCTGTGCCTTTAGTTGTCCACGCAAATAATGGTGCGATGCTTACGGTAAATGTTCCCACAGGGCCACATGAACCCGGAGATACTTTTGTGGCAAGTTTAGCATTGACTGACAATCCCGGCTTTGCAGGAATGTTTATAAGGATAAATATTCCTTCCGGCTTGGAAGTCATAAATGTTCAACCTGTAGGTACAGACTTTACAGACTTAATAAACTTGGTATCCGGTTTGACAATGTGGGATGGGTGGGGGTTTGGCACAGCCCCACCCACTCCCTTAACGGGTCACTTCTTTGCTATTTGGGCGAGGACAGTTGATTACACAACTCCTAACGCAACGCTACTGGATGTGACGTTCAGGGTTACAAGCGCAGCAGTTAATGGGTCGAACCCGATAACTGTTGCTTTTGAAGGCGCACAAGGGCCTGCAACTCCAGTTAATCTACTTGAACAGCCATTGACAATCGGTATAGCAAACAGTTCTGTCATGATTCAAGGTGCTACTGCGTCAGCGGGAGTTAATTTGACCGGTGTAGCCCCGAATGGTTTGGCTGGAACAGAGGACACGACAGAATTAGTTCTGACTTTCGATGACCCCATAACGGCAACAATCGCTTCGGGCAACATTGCAATCACCAACACCACGGTAGCAGGCAGAACTGTAAACGCAGGAACTGTAACAGGTGTAGGCAACACTCGCACCGTGCAAATTTCGGGCGGATGGAACGACGGCGACCAAGTGACAGTGGCGATAACCGGAGTAACTGGGTATACTGTCGCGACAACAGCAACAGTAGTCGCATTACACAGATACGTCACACAACTGCCTACCACAAGCATTACTGCTATCACGGCAACAAACCCATCAACTTTTGTCGATGTAGTAGCTGTGGGCATAGCCAATCAAAACGCTACATTCAACATTACTGGCGATAGCTTGTCTGACATAACGGCAGCTAATTTTAGTGTTGCGAGCGGTCTACCTTCATGGATTACCGCAGGAACGATTTCATTGTCGGATGTGACTGCGACAACAGCTACACTCACCGTGCCTATAACGGTATCTGCTAATACAGAGAATGCCCGTGGCCCTGTGACAGTGACGATAAACAACACCATCACCCCTGCTCAAATTGGAGCTTTGCCAGTAAACCAGCTTGGAGTCGCTCCAGAAATTACAACAATCGCACTTGGTAATCCATTTGATTTTATTGGTTTGCCAGCTGCGGGTGCTACCGAAGATGCTGTATTCGGTATTACTGGTGTGAATATATCAGGAATAGTTGCTGCGGATTTTAGTATTGCAAGTGATTTGCCCGCATGGATTACCACTGGAACAATTTTGCTATCTAATGTGACTGCAACAACCGCTACCCTTACTGTGCCTATAACGGTATCTTTCAATGGAGGAGATGCTCGTGGACCTGTGAATGTGACAATCAACAACACAATCACCTCTGCACAGACTGGTGTATTGCCAGTAAGTCAGCTTGGCACAGACCCGGCTATTACAGCCATTACACCAACAAACGCTGCAACTTTCGTTAATGTAGCGGCTGGTGGCATAAGTAACGTAGATGCCACATTCAACGTTGCAGGTGCAAACCTATCTGGACTAACCGCTGCCAATTTTAGTGTGTCAAGTGGTTTGCCAGCATGGATTACAGTAGGCACGATTTCTCTAACAAATGTTACAGCGACAGGGGCTACAGTCACCGTGCCTTTGACTGCAACATCGAATACCGAGGGCGTGCGTGGGCCTATTGATGTTGTAATCAACAACACAATCACCGCAAGCGTAACGGGCGTATTACCAGTTAGCCAAGCAGGGCTTCCTGTTTCGATTGTTTCTATCACACCAAATGCTGCAACAGTAACTGCATTCACAGATATTGTGGTTGGCGGTGCAACTAATGTGAACGCTGTATTTGACATAGTGGGAGTAAACATTAGTGGAATAGCCGTAGGTTCATTCACGCCAGATCTACCCTCATGGGTTACTTCGGCAGGAACGCCAACGCTAACAAGTGTGACTGCAACAACTGCCACACTTACTGTGCCTTTGAATGTAACCGCCAATACTGGTCCTGGCACTCGTGCGGCAAACGTAACAATTAATAACACAATCACTTCTGCTCAGGTGGGTACATTGTCAGTAAGCCAAGCAGCCCCCGGGCCTGCTATAACATCAATTACACCCAATGCTGCTACAACAACCAGTTTTACAAACGTAGCGGCTACTGGAGTAGCTCCGGTTGCCACATTCAATATTGTAGGCACTAACATGACCGCCGCGAATGTAACCGCAGCTAACTTTAATATTGCCGGGCTTCCGGCGTGGATTACAGCAGGCACAGTTTCGGTTGAAGTTACATCCCTAACTGCTGCCACTTTGACGGTGACGTTGACAGTTCAGGAAAACACAGGGCTTGCTCGTGGGCCGGTAGATGCCACAGTCACCAACACGATCAGCACGGGTGTCAATGGGACTTTGACCGTAACTCAAGCAGGGCCGCCGCCGACCATTACCTCAATCATGCCAAATGCTGCCACTACAACGACTTTCACAAATGTAGCGGCTACTGGCGTGACTGCAGATGCTGTATTTAATATCGTCGGCACCAACATGACCGCCGCAAATGTAACTGCTGCGAACTTTAGTATTGCTGGACTTCCGGCGTGGGTTACACAAACAGTAACATTTACAGTGAATGTTGCTAACCCAACGACTGCAACATTGACCATACCTGCTTTGGCGGTAGCCAACAACACAGGAGCTGAACGAGATGCAACACTCACAATCAACAACACAATAACTTCTGCTAACACAGGAGCGTTGAGCGTGACCCAAGTTGCTGCTCCTCCAGCCATTACATCAATCACGCCAAATGCTGCCACTACAACAGCTTTTACAAATGTGTCATCCGCTGGCGTGACTAACCAAAACGCTGTATTCGATGTTGTCGGAACTAATCTGACGGCAGCAAACATAGCAGGTGCTTTCTCTGTAGCCAGCGGACTTCCAGCGTGGATAACTTCTGGCACTGTTGCTATTGATTTTAACAGTGCAACTGCTGCTACTGTTACCGTTCCTATAACAGTAGCCAATAACACAGGTGCGGCTCGTGGGCCGGTGAATGTTGTTATCAATAACACAATCACCTCCGCTCAAAACGGCACATTGCCAGTAAGCCAAGAAGCAGCTCCAGTTTGGAGTATAAGTCTAAGCCCATCAACTAACCAAAACTTTGGTCAAATGGAATTAGGCGGAACACTCCCAGTGGCTCGCACAATAACCATAACCAACACAGGAAACCAACCAACTGGTGCATTGGCTGTGACATTGGGTGGAACTGACTCAGGCAGCTTTGCTTTAGGAGGCAATACAAGCCCAAGCCTTACTACAGCATCACCAGGTAACACAGCTACCTTTACTGTAGTGCCAACAGCTACAACTGTAGGGATATACACAGCTACAGTTACGGTATCTGGCGGAAATGGCATCTCTGAGCAGTTTAACGTAAGCTTTGAGGTATATGCCAATCCACCAGTAATCCAAACCCCAGCAACATTACCAATTGGGGTTATAGGATTGGCGTATAATCAAACATTAGCTGCAACTGGCACAGGCACTATCACTTGGTCAGCAACACCAAGCGATTTACCAGATGGCTTGAGCCTAAGCTCGGCAGGTGTTATTTCCGGAACGCCGTTAGCAAGTGTGGCTTTGCAGGTTTACTCAATTGTGGTAACAGCAACATCAGCTCATGGTACTGATAGCAGAACATTCTTGTTAGAAATTTCTGATACAGTTACACCGCCAACAATAACAACTACTACGTTACCAGGCGGGGCATTTGATGTAGCTTACTCACAACAACTTAACGCAACTGGTACAGGACCATTCACATGGACAGTTTCTGCTGGAGCATTACCCGGAGGGTTGACTCTTAATTCTTTAACGGGAATTATATCGGGTACCCCAAACGCTCCCGGAACTTTCAATTTCACCGTGAGAGCCGAGGGGCCATCACCAACAAGCTATTTCGACACACAGGCACTTTCCGTAGTAATCGCCCCACCTGCTCCAACAAGCGTGAATGTAACTGCAACAGGGAACGCAACCACAGTTCAAGCTGGTACAACCTTGCAATTTAATGCAAATGTATTGCCCGCACAGGCATCCCAAACTGTTACATGGAGCGTTAGTGGATATGCTGGAGCATCTATTAATACAAATGGCTTGCTAGCAGTAACGCCAGCGGTTCCCGCAGGAACAACGCTAACAATCACGGCTACAGCTGCAAGCACAAGCATTGCTGGTACTGCAACAGTAAATGTTACAGCCGCAGCACCTACAGACCCTAACCTTGTAAGCATAACCGCACCACCAGCAATCAGCAGAACCCATGCTCAAGCAACGGCTGGAAATTGGGGACTGCCAACGACGGTAGGCATAGTAGTTGCCCCTGCGGGGTCTCCAACAACGGCTAACGTGTCATGGGGAAGCCCATCACCAGCGTTTAACCATGCAAACCAATCTGCACAAACTCTTATATTTACAGGAACTGTGACATTGCCATCAGACGTAACAAACACCAATAACGTGTCACTGACCACAACTGTCACTGTAAATGTAGCGGCGGTAGGTGTTGTTACTCCAACCGTGACATCGGTTAGTGTAACCCCTGCAAGCGGAACAATCCAAAGAGGGCAAGCGCGCCAGTTCGCAGCAACCGTACTTGGAACCAACACCCCTCCACAAACAGTCACTTGGAGTGTTGAGGGCAATGTGGCAGCAGGCACAACAATCTCATCGACAGGCTTGTTGGCCATAGCCTCTAATCAGGCAACGGGAAATCTAACGATTAGAGCAACTTCAACCTTCAATACCTCTATATCAGGAACAGCAACCGTAACGGTGCATATACCCGATACTGGTAACGGAGGAGGAAATGGTGGCGGTAACGACGGCGGAGGATGGACACCGCCGACAACCCCTACGTTATCAGCACCTTCAAACGTCAGACTTGCAGACACAACCATAAGCTGGAACGCAGTAAATAACGCAACCAGTTACCGCATTTATGTAGGCGGAACATTTAGAACATCAGTAACCACAACGAGTTTTGACTTGGCTACATTGGGGCTTCCTATTGGCACTCACGCAATTCGGATAAGAGCGGTCGGTACGAATGTAAATAACTCTGCGCTTAGTACGACAATAAACTTTGTCGTTACAGAACAAATGGTTACTACTCCGCCCGCAGAGGATGCTGTTCCGATGCCAGCTTATGATGTTCAAACCGATGTACAACGTCAACTTGAGCAAGAGGTTGAAATTGTAGTGTTGACTGCCAATGAAGCCGTAAGCGACATCCATGTATATCGTGATACTTTAGAATTGCTTTTGGAAAGTGAAATGCCTTTGCGTATAGTACGTGATATAGTATGGGTAGAGCTATCTGTAGAGCAAATTGAAGAATTGTTGGAAAGCATGGGAGATAGCGATTACGAATTGGTTATAGGCATTCGCATATTGCTTGATGAGGAAGCAGAAGATGATGCTCCACCTGCAGAAAGTGCTAACATTTACTTTGTTGCAGCCTCTATAAACTTCACCGTTGGTGATGAAACATTACAAGCGTTTAGTGATGTCTTTACTCTGTATGCTGACTTATCAGATTTTAATTTGCAAGGCTTGAACTATCACAGAATAGTCGCTGTCCGTGATGGGCGTGTTATTGGAGGAAATCTAAGCCCACTAACTGCGATTTTCACAGTTGATGTTGCGGCAACAGGCGAAATCATCATCGCCTACATTGAGAATCTAATTCGCCTTGACATGGCGCTTGGTTCGCCAATAATCCGCGACCTTGCAGGCAACGCACCAATGCAAGAAATGGATGTCCTTCCAGTTATCGTAGACGACCGCACACTAATCCCTGTGCGCTTCATAGCAGAAGCCCTCGGTGCAGACGTAGACTGGACAAGAGCTACAGACGACCACCCCATGCTCGTCCACATCACCATAAATGGCGAAACCCTAACTTTCGGCATAGGCGAAGTCACCCCCGAACTGGCGGCACTCGGTATGGACGTACCCGCGCAAATCAACGAAAACCGCACAATGGTGCCGTTGCGTTTCATCAGCGAATTCTTTGGTGCGACAGTCACATGGGACAGTGAAACAAGAGGCATTGAAATTTTGTTTGCCGATATAACCACAGAAACCCATGAGAGCAGCCCACTTGCATCTTCTGTTGAACCGCTTGTAACAGATCTGCGTGAAGATGATGAAGAAACCGAAGAAGTTACAGCATAAAATTCGGAACTGTTTCTGTAAATAATCAATACAAAGGAAAGCCCGTACTTGCACGGTTTACGCCGTACAAAATACGGGCTTCTTGCGTTCTCGAAATTTAATTAGGCGGATGACATTGACAATACATATTTGAATCACATACTGGCATCCGCAATTTATATATTCTTTCTTAGTAACGAATATTACGAAAGGGGGCACGGTATCGTGAGCAACTTAAAGCTCGTGGAGATTGTAGTCTTAGGTGCTACCGCATTATTGGCAGCCGCCAGATACGTTGTAAAGTTTTTAGACTACGTTTTCAAATTGCAAACAAAGTTCGCTATAGATGCGATATAGCTAATGCACAAATGGAAGGGTCTCCGCTGCGGAGGCTCTTTTCTTCTGTGCCGAAAAATGAGAGGAAAAAAATATGGCACACAATCTTGAAAGTATGTTTTATGTACGGGTAGCACCGTGGCATGGGCTTGGTGTCTGTGTCAAAGAAGCTTTAACTTCGGGCGATGCTCTGAAAGAATCAGGGCTTGATTGGAACGTGTTCCAACGCCCGATATTGACGGATGACCAGATGCTTATCCCTGGTTACAAAGCCAACATAAGGAATACAGATAACCGCATCCTGGGTGTCGTTTCCGACAGGTACAAAATTGTACAAAACCATGAAGCCTTTGCATTTGTAGATGCTCTGCTGGGTGAAGGTGTACGATTTGAAACTGCCGGGAGCTTGCACGAAGGCCGTAAGGTCTGGATGCTTGCCAAGTTGCCAAACAGCTATTCTATTGGCGGTGAAGAGATTGCGCCGTATCTGGTGTTTTCTAATTCCCATGACGGCAACAGTAGCATACGTGTTGCTATGACACCCATCCGCGTGGTATGCCAGAATACATTAAATCTGGCGTTGAGCAATGCGAAACGCATGTGGTCCACTGTCCATGTCGGCAACATGCAGGACAAATTGGAAGTCGCACAAAATACGCTATTACTAGCGGATAAGTACATGGGTAAACTGGGCGATGAGTTTAACAGATTATCAGGGATTGGGCTGTCTGATACGAGGGTCATGGAATACATCGAAATGCTGCTGCCTATGGACGAAGACCCCACAGAAATCCATCAACGCAACATTGAGCGTATACGCGACGATTTGAAACTGCGCTACTTCGATGCCCCTGACCTTGAGCATGTAGGCCGTAATGCCTATCGTTTCATATGCGCCGTTTCCGACTTCGCCACACACGCCGAACCCTTGCGTAAGACCGCTAACTACAGAGAAAACGTATTCTCCAAAACTATTGACGGAAACCCACTGATTGATAAAGCCTACGCCATGGTACAGGAGGCGGCCTAATCGCGGGTAGTTTCTATGCTCCGTATTATAAAGAGGGAGCATATAAAATTGGTTGGGCGTGTGGCTTTGTGCCACATGCCTAGCCATTTTTGTGTCATTTTATTAGAAAGGAATTGATGCAATGGCTATTGTTTTAACATCAACGGTAGACCTATCTTATGCAGATTGGTTGGAGTTTCGTCGCCAAGGTATTGGCGGTAGCGATGCTTCTGTAGTCTGTGGCATTAACAAATACAAGTCTCCTATTGAGTTATTCATGGAGAAAACAGGGCAACTGCTGCATCAAGAAGCAGGTGAAGCCGCTTACTGGGGAATCCGGCTCGAAGGTGTAGTAAGAGATGAATTTACTTTGCGTACAGGCATAGAAGTTACGCCTGTCAACGTAATCCTGCAAAGCGAAACGCACCCATTTATGTTGGCTAACTTAGACGGCATATGCCAGCACCCTGAGTACGGCGATTGTATTTTCGAGGCCAAAACCGCCAGTGCATACTTGGCCGGGGATTGGGAAGATGGAATCCCTGACCCATATATGCTCCAACTCCAACACTACATGGCGGTCACCGGATATGCGGGTGCATACATCGCTGTGCTTATCGGCGGCAACACATTCAAGTGGAAATTCATCCTGCGTGACGAGGAAATTATCCCCATGCTTATTCAACTGGAGTCAGAGTTCTGGGGTATGGTGCAGAATAATACCCCGCCGCCCTTGGATGGCTCTGACGCATCCGCTGAGTTTATTGGCGCACAGTTCCCAAGCAGTACACCTTTAAGCAGAATCGACCTGCCGATGGAAGCCGTTGCACTCATCCATCAGTATGACGCTGCCTGTGAACAGTTGGATTACCTCACTTACCAGAAACAGGAGGCAGAGAACCTGTTGAAACAAATGCTGGGTGATAACGAGGCCGGCATCATTGCCGACAGGGTAATCACTTGGAAAACCATCACCCAGGAACGGCTTGATTCTAAGGCTGTAAAAGCAAAGCACCCCAGGATTTACAAGAGATTCGCCAAAATAAAATTAAGCCGCCGTTTTTCCATAAAGGC
>Ga0131853_10010997_pt1 | contig 16548 bp, 14 predicted proteins | sample TergutLab28metaG_FD_92764 | JGI IMG/M metagenome (GOLD analysis project Ga0131853, IMG submission 92764) | Labiotermes labralis P1 segment gut microbial communities from Petit-Saut dam, French Guiana - Lab288 P1 (version 2) (version 2) | ecosystem: Host-associated > Arthropoda: Insects >...
AAATATTGGTACTGAATATTTTAAACATGGTATATACTCTCCGTTTTTTTTTTCTTCAAAATGCAGTTCGTTTCATAATTCTAACGTATTTGGTTCCTGTATTATTCACATTTTATATACAGGATGTGCTAAAATTTAAAAAATAATTCCGGCGCCAAAAGTTTAATCTAAATAATTGCGTGTATTTGTTTCGGGTCCAATTACCTTTGCGCAGCACACCGGCAGTTTGGTTTAGGAATGCAGAAACAGTGGATCAGTGGGTTCAAGCCCGTGCTGCAGGAAACATGCTGGCGCTTCTCGAGTGACAAACTGTGTAGGTGTAGGCAACAGATCAAGGGGCCTAATCAATGAAATGCGAGAATAAATAACTTGTATTTCCTCTAACGATCTATAATTCATTTTGATTTCATTGTTATATTCTCTCATACACCGGCCCTGCATAAACCGTTAGGTCTACTGATAGTCTTTTTTACCAACTTGATGCATCAGTTCTTTATTGTAATACATTTATTATACTCCTGTACATATTTCGAGCACTATTATGTTCATCTTCAGGAGGACAATTGTATTAGTACAGCATTTGGTATCGTCACTGACACAGGTTACGACAGTCCTCTCGTAACCTGTGGTCTGAACAGTCGCCTAAGGAGAGTGACGATACCAGATGCTGTACTAACACAATTGTCCTCCTGAAGATGAGCATAATAGTGCTCGGAACACGTAGAGGAGTACAATAAATGTATTGAAATAAAGAATTTGTACATCAAGTTGGTAAAAGAGACTATCATTATATTAGGATGCACGGTCAACAAAATACAAACATTTGCTAGTTCTACGTTTCTGGGAACAACATCCAAAATACTTAAATTTTAATTATTAATAATGGGTTTTGAAACATGGTGGGAATGAGGGGGCTTATAAAGAACTTAAAATAATTTATAAACAATATTGTTCATAACAACCGACGAATCGTGGATTCATTTTACGCAAGGGTAAAAGATTTTGCCCTTCTCGAAATGTCCTGCCTCTTAGCCATTTGGTACCTTTTCGTGGCGACAGAGAGGCTGGAGCTTGAAGCCTGTCACTCTCCTACGTCTAGTATCGATATTAGGAATAAAATAAGTTGCATTTTATACCTGCACTCCCCTGCCAGCACACAGACAACGTCGACTTCATTTTCCCCTGCAGAACACAAATTTAGACGCTATCTGGGATAAACTCGATCAAGGTAACCTTATCATGCAACGACAGCCCATTTTCAAACACGACTCAACGCGTGACGTAGGGTTTATCCGAAAGCGAACTTTCTCTGACAGATATAAGGTTGTTTCCGAGCAAGTGTCTATTCTCCATAACGCTAAAAATAAACTACAGTATAGACAGCTACATAAACCAGCTCGATGACCCTACGTTGTGGAGCATCTCCCTTCTTGAGTCAAGAGCATTTCTTTCCGAACTCTCTCGTCCGTAAATCGTGTTTCATACTGATATTTTCTTACGAAAGGAGAGCCATAAAGAACTGGAATTTTATTTTAACCCTGGATTCTCTTAAAGTTGAAGACAAGGAACCTGTAAAGCGAAAGGCCTTAACAGGACAAAATAAACTGCTCCATAGAATGAGCTCATCTATTAACTTTGTATGAAACCTTTTATATGTTTTCCGAGTACGCACCAACCATGTGACGAAGAAGACTTTCAGGCTACGTTTTCCAACACATCAACTTCTACGTACCCGGGTGACATATTTCCACTTATTATTTTCAGATCACGTTCGCCGGCCACCAGCAGTCGCGGAAAACGCTTCCAAGAGTTGATTTAGAACTTAACTGATTACTCAGGTGTAGATACTCTGAACGTAGTCGTTCAAGCAGACGAAACCACAAAGACTCCATCTGCGACAAGAGAAATCACAAGAAACCCTACAAGATGTGACACCGTGTCGAGTGGTAAATAGTTACAGGTCCTTCGGAAGAGAGTGTTGCTTCCAGGAACGTTTCTCCGAAACGTCTTTAACAGTATACTACCAACAAGGCTTAACATCACAGAAGACTTGAATCGTCACAAACCGCTGTGCTAATCTCAAATCTCACAATGTCTTTGTGCTTTATTATGCCACATGAAACCACCACATACAAGTAATACCAACCACTTTAACACGTCGAACACTGGTGTTCTTCTTTACTACACATAAGCATTTCTGTTCATACCTCACAGAGAACACATTCGATGTCAATTAAAAAGACAAACGGCTCATCGTGTCTATGGAAATAATTGGTGTTTATTGTAAAAATCGAATGAAACATAAATACACTGCGTTGGGAAGAATTCAGTCATTTTTAGTTTCAGGGCCGCCGAGAGTGGATTCGGGCCTTTCACAACAAAATATTCGGCCCCCCCCCCAGTAAGGGCGGACAGGTTAAAAATCTTTACACCACACCGAAAAAATAAGTCAGCTGCAGTGTGATTTGGAATTGATCTCAAAGGGCTAATTTCTATAGTCGACAAATAATGATACTATGGCGAAAGACAAGCACGTATGCGACATATTCGGGTCCGCAGGTCCCCTTCCGGACCTGCGGGCTCCGGTAATTTGTGCCGGCTTGTTCCCTCCTATCGACAGCACCGCTTACTGCTACAACAAGGGTAAATACTTTCACCATCGGACTATAAATATTTAATAAATCATACAGGTTTATTTACAACTCTCGGTGCATAGAACAAGGACGATGTAACCAATAGATCACTTAATAAAGTACGATCATTGTTATGACAGCTGCGCTGTAAATAATAACTTCCAGCACAGTACTGAACAAGTCACTTTCCGTATGTAAATATCGCTACAAAAATAACAATTTGTTATGCAACGATCTACCATGGAGTTTTTGCCAATCAGGGCGGTATGTTTCCAGATCTTCTGACAACAGGAAGAGAGCTCTGTGCACGAACATGAGGATCGTACTGTTGACACTTCACCGGTAGGTTGTTGACACAACATCGACAAGCCACTTTGACTAACAGCCCGAATCGTCATCAAAACCCTTCAAAATAACAATCCCAGTTTGCACTCCTAACACAGCAAATAACAACGAAGCGTGTAACGTATAAAATATTTCTTGTGACGAATTAGTTGAATTGATTCGTTATGCTTTAATTCATCGCTATCACGCAACTAGGTACTCAGCTGTCTACCCCATTCTCCGGTCCTCTGAACACGGAAGGTATCCCACCCCATTTCCGCGCCTATTGTATCTCCACTGTCATGCTGCATGGTGATGTAATGGATCGCTTTGTTTGTTGGAAACCAACAACTGATAGCGGTCTTTCCTGACGCGTGATACCAGGCAATATAATAATGAACGCATAACGTTATGTACTATAATGAATAAGATACCCTAGACAGATGATTTCGTTGTTACTGGTATTCGTACTGAACACTGAGGCGCCAGCCTGCTGCTAGGATATTGTATTGTGCTCTGGAATTGGATACCCTGAGACTGAAAGAAACCTAACTACATTTTGTGGGATGGATAAAGTCTCCTAACAACATACGGCTATAGATGGCGATTACTCCTTCCACTCTATCCAAAAACAAGGATAAAAACAATGTGGGTAATTAGTATAATATTGAAAAAAATTAAGGATGTAGCCATTTCGACTTCTAAAATTTACGGCACAATTATCTTACGTTTGTTTTATTCACAGCTACAGAATTATACAGAAGACAGAATTCGTTGCATTTACTCCTGTTTGTACACACTGTTACGGTATAGTGTTATATAATTTAGCACCAATTGATAAATAATCGTAAAAAAAATCGATTTTAAAAAGGCGTATTCCTGCAAAATATGAAAAAATCTTTGGTTGTTTTCTGCAGATATTCCTTTCAATATGGGGAAAAAACCTACACTTGGTTTGTGAAAGTCTCACAGATTATGTCCTTTGTCCTGTTTCAACTCGAAGTTCTGCGCATTTGGTGCATTCCTGTAACAGTGGATAACGTACAGCAAGACCGCCGCCTGCCAACACACGCATGTTTCATCACTGAGCTCCTGTCTTATCTCCTAGTAATGCCCAGTAAAAGCCGTTTTCTACCAGAGACAGAGAGCTATCCTACGTTGTGTTTGGCGTCGGTAGCGGACAGCACGTTAAGTGAAAAACTATTTTCTACAGCATTTTCAACTTTAATATTATCATAAATCTAACATTTTTCCAACGTTCTACCTCTTATGCAAGTGGCGAAACATGACTAATATCCAAAATATACAAACTGTGTGAAATTAATCTTTAAACTGTGCGGAACACACGGACGGTTGAGATATTGTGAAGCAAATGGTAAAGAGCAGTTTCTTAATGTATTTATATGTTAATTGCATTTTACGTCAAGGAGTAGGAGGAGGCCACACTTTACACGCAGGTGATGATGGGAGGAAAATACTAAAATGCATCAGAAAGAAAGAGAGTGGATTGTGAAGTGAATTCATAGGGCTCGAGATAAGGACAACTTGTGGGCTGTTGTGAACATGGAAATGAAACTTCCGTTTCTATAATATGCGCACATTGTCGTAACTAGCTGCGACACTATCAGCTCCTCAATAATGACGGTACTCCATGGAGTTAACCATGGAGAAATAAGAGCAGTTTTGATACCAACGTCTTTGTGTTCCAAAAGCGAACGTACAGATGAAGTGTTATTTGCATAGCTAGCATCAAGCGTTTCTGAAAGCATCTAACGCGAAGCTCGAGACAATATTACAATAGGCGAAGCAACCGCGTGAACACTTTGTACGTAAAGTAACCATAACGTATGCATGCAGTGCAGAAGCCCCACCATTTGTAACACGATACGTCACTCCGGTATAAAACGCAATGGAAACATCTGATGCGTATACATTCACAACGTGCAAACAAATGACGATACGTAAGTTATATATATATATATATATATATATATATATATATTCCGTACATGAATATTGTCAAACCAGATATCCGGTTATTGAATTAGACTACAACAAGCCTATTCAGAAAACACTGTTTCCAGCTGTACAAATCTTGAACGAAATATTAATATTATATTTTTATATGAACATAAGCAGCCAAGTTACAAACATGCAAGACTTATGTACAGAGCATGCGCAGAAACTTCAGCTTGAATTCATTACGTTCACAGACTAGGCAGTTGAGGAGAGAGGCATTGTTCTGTGACTTGAAATTCCAAAGGCACTCATCTCGCATTTCAGGGTGAACTGTGGGATAGTCTAAAATTTCCCTCGGTGTTTTAAAGTGACTATATTACAATTAATAGCCAGAAGCATTTTTCGAAATCTTTGATCGTCTATCAAGGTAGCAATTTTTTTCGATTCAGCCTATGCGATCATTTCAGTTGAAGACTTCTCGCCAAATAATAATATTATTAATAATAATATTAATAGTAATAATAATAATAATATTAATACGTGTCCAATGTGACATCTCTGACTAGGTCTGTCACAATTCTTTTGTGTTCTTACTAAGTTAACACAGTCCTAAGATGACGCAGGCTGCTAATTATGAGGGATTTCCTACACATTTAAATTACAGGCTATTCTGAGAATCGGCGCTGTTTTTCTCGTTCGTATCTTAAAATATTTAGTTGAAATAGCCTAAAATAGTTCCTTGAAATAGCCTAAAATGGTTCTTGAAATAACCTACAATGATTCCTACAAAAAGCTCAACATGGTTCCTTGAAATAGCTTAAAATAGTACCGTGAAATAGCGTAAAATAATCCTCTAAATAGCCTTAAATGTTTCTTTGAAATAACCTACAATTGTTCCTTGAAATAGCCCAAAATAGACCCTTGAAATAGCCTAAAATAGGTACTTCAAATAGCGTAAAATAGTTCCTTGAAATAGCGTAAAGATAACCTCTCTCAAAATGACTGCCATTCAGGGCCACAATCTCCCGTCATTTATACAACAAAGGTATAAGGCCTTCAGGTCATACATCCCGCAAAGTAATAAAATTGTCCAGTGTCACTGTTGTGGGAACAAGACACAAAGTACCATCGTGTTAAAATATTTTTATTTTTACGTTTAAGACTTCCGTCGAATAATATTTTGAAAAATGTATCACACTACACACTTACTTACTTACTTACTTACTTACTTACTCCATGGTGCAGAGTCCTTCTTGAGAAGCTAACTGGTTTGCAGCTAGTCAAGAAATTCAACCGCATTTCACGGAACCCGAAGGTTCATTACCGCACTCACAAGCATCCGCCACCTGTCTCTATCCTGGGCCAGCCCAATCCAGTCCATATACCCACATCCCACCTCCTGGAGGTCCATCCTAATTTTATCCACCCATCTACGCCTAGGTTTCCCAAGTGGTCTCTTTCCCTCCGGTTACCCCACCAAGACCCTATATACCCCCTCTCCTCACCCATACGCGCCACATATCCAGCCCATCTCATTCTTCTCGATTTTATCACCCGCACAATATTGGGTGAGGACTACAAATCATTTAGCTCCTCGTTATCACACTACACACACAACAACAAAATATTTAGCTACCTGATGTCAAAGTTACGTAATCAAAAACTTATTTACATGCATATGGGTGGTAATCCTACATGTCTTACTATTACAATGAAACACGCAATGTAATTTCCAAGCAAATTTTGAATCCCTACTTTTTACTTCAGTAAGCATCATAAAACAAATGGCCGCATTTGTTATTATTGGAAGGAGCCCTGGCAGCATTACGAACCGCTGAGAAGATAATTTTGCTGCATGTTTAAACAATTAGCAATAAACTTGTAGCCGGACACTACACTTGTCACTGTGCGGTAGAGTGGTGTTCAGCTAGGTGCCTGGTTTCGAAGTTCAAAGCACCGGCCTGTCGAGGATGAGAACGTAATTTGTTACCACGAGGTGGTCTTCTGTGCTACGTCAACAGCGAATGCATGTTGTTTACATTGCGGAATGTACGAAGTGCAGTAGAGAAGGGCACGGAAAAAATATATTACTTTCTACATGGAACAGACTAGCATTTTGATGAAAATGGGATTAATAACAAATTTGGTCATATTTCGTTTCAAACAAGATAACAGTGTGGTATATAAACCATGGTGTTGAGATCAAGAACTGTTAGGCGAGAATGTCGTATGACATGTATCTTAGAGGAGATCCACAGGGGGGGGGGGGTTTGGATGTGAAATCTGAAGGAAAGAAAACACTTGGAAGACCCTGGCGTAAATGGGAGGAAAATATTAAAGTAGGTTCTTTCTTATAATAAAACCGACTAGACGCACTAATTTCTCAAATTTATTTTTTGAATAAAATTCTACATGTTTCGGACAGTTCCTCTGTCCCTCATCGGGAATTTTTCACTGTACATACAGCAGTGGTGTATGTCATACAGAACTGCTGACAGTTTTGCGACCAGAATCGGGACGGATTTCTGTTCCGATCCTGCTCGCAAGCTGTCAGCTAAACTGTATGACACATACCATTGCTGTGTGTACAGTGAAAAACTCCTGATGATGGACAGAGAAACTGTCCGAAACATGTAGAATTTTATTCCAAAAATAAATTTGAGAAATTAGTGCATCTAGTTGGTTTTATTACAAGAATTTATCGCGATGGACGGTCACCTGAACGTCAAATTAAAATGGACCTTACAGAATAAGAGGGTGTGCACTAAATTCATCTGGCCTCATCCGGCTCAGGACACGAACAATTGTCGGGCTGTGGTCATGATAATGAAACTCAGAATTCCATAGAATGGGAATTTTTTTAGTAACCGAGGAAGTAATCGCGTCTCAAAAGTACCCTGCTCCATTCGACTAGCGGAGTGATCTTCCCGACCGCCCCGCCCTTCGTCTTTGATCCGTTACTTACAGATCCCAAGAAGAGCGTGTTCGATACTTATTTACGTAGTGCAGAGTAAATTACAAAACAATTAATGAATTAATGTAAACCTTTTTTGACGATATAACGCAAAGTAATGCAATGTCTTACCAGGAAGTTTTCGACAAACTGTTGTGTAGTTGACACAAACTGATTTTTGTTGTTGTTGTGGTTTTCTTTTAGCGTTCTTACATGTACTGTATGCTAGTCATAAGCTAAATTTACTGGTGCTTAGTTCTCGCCTCTCTTAAGAATAAGCAAGGAAGGAATATAATTTCCTTCCATTTCTTTTGTTTATAACTGGACTCGCTAAGTGTAACGCGCGAGCAGTGTGTGCAGCAATACATGTAACAATAGTTGCTTTGTTCTGCGGGAGCAGTCTGCTGCGTAGCTCGAACTGTATCTGAGCAGCAGAGTACGGAGCTGGACAGTCAGTGAGTGCGAACGGTATCGAAGAGTCCACTGGCGAGAATTGTCACCTATACATTTTAATTGTAAATTCTAGTATTCCATACTCTTACAAATAAAACTCCAGTATATTCTACTTGGGGATTATTCATAGTTTGTGCGACCTGCCCGACTCCCCGTCTTAACCAGAGTTAAGAGCTCCGTCCTCCCTGGTAACAACATCTAAGATACGTTCCTCGTCGGGTCCGCAACGGATACAACAAAACAATATAAACAAAAATGTTCACTCCCCGCTTTTTCAATTCCTAAACATCACGCATTAAATTACGAACAATAGCTGTTTTTGCTTACGTAGTTACACAGATTAGTATCATATATGAACCTTTACATGCTTCTTACCCTGTTAGAATTCTTGAAGGATACAATTAACGTAGCACTCACGCACTTTCATACCACCGAGATGATGAGAAACTACTGAACTACTAATTGTACACACGCATTTAAAATACACGCAAATCTGTACACTCAGAAAACCGGTCACTGCAACATTTAGAATTTCCAGCTCCTCAAAATACAGCACATTTGCAAACCTGTACACTCAGAAAACCAGTCACTGCAACATTTAGAATTTCCATTTCCTCAAAATACAGCACATTTGCAAACCTGTACACTCAGAAAACCAGTCACTGCAACATTTAGAATTTCCAGCTCCTCAAAATACAGCACATTTACAAACCTGTACACTCAGAAAACCAGTCACTGCAACATTTAGAATTTCCATTTCCTCAAAATACAGCACATTTGCAAACCTGTACACTCGGAAAACCAGTCACTGCAACATTTAAAATGTCCAGTTCCTCAAAATACTGCACATTTGCAAATCTGCACACTTAGAAAACCAGTCACTGCGATATTTAGAATGTCCAGTTCCTCCACGAACCTATTTCTTATTACACCAAGAAGCATACGCTGAACAACTGCCACAGGGGGGTTGGAAAGAGGGAAATGATTTTGCTGTTAGCGTCTTGCGGCTTCTCTGAGAACTATGTGCGTAAACATTTACTCGTTTCAGTGGGGTGCATTAAGTAATAAGAAAACTAATAACCTTCACGTTTCGCGGAAAAGTACGTTAACACTCAGAAATGGGCTGAAGGTAAATAAATATGTATTTTCAACCCAAAAATGTTAGAGAATACTTTAATATGGAAGTAGCATCTATAAAAACATGTCACTGTTCTTGAAAAATTCAATCCACTGTGTTCTTTTAAAACATATTACATAACGAGTCTCACATTTGGTACATTTGAGTAGTGTCTTACTTACGAACCTTTGATGTAAATAAAACCTTCCATTCGTACATCGTCAACAGAACATCAGAACGAGAACAAAGACGTAGCTTTGAAAATTCAAAAGCAGACGGCAGTTCCCACGCCTCTATATGGAAAAGAATACAAAGATTTCAGTACGGGTCGTTTAAGTTCGATTCTTGGTTTCCCTCGCAATAAATGTCCGTTCTGATCTATCTAAAGTTCTTGCTCTCCATTTCATACCCATATTCCTCAAGCCCCATTCGACATCATCCATCCACATTAATATAGGTCCTCTTTCCCCCTGCCATATCCTGGTTTACCCTCTAGTAGCTTCTTAGCTGCCCTTTCACAATCCATTCTTACACCACGCCTGAGCCATTCCAATGTATTTATTTTAAATACAGTTACAATATCTGTGAATTTGAATTATAAATTTTTTTGATTCATTCTTATTCTCCAGGAGTCATTTCTATTAGTTGGCCTACATATTCGCGTCACGGCCACGAAAGTAAAAATACCGGTACGGACCAAGTGGTACAGTTTTCCTAAAACTATCTGCTTTATCAGAAGGGCGAAATGTCCTGTGCATACAATGAGAAGAGTGAAATTAACTCTTTAAAGACGCAATGTAATCTGTTTTTAAAAAGTCCTCAGTGCCTACCGCGCAGTAAACACTCTTCACCTCGTTTACAAGAAACCAGTTTCTTAAATCAGTAAACAGTAAAAGCTACTGCTTTTTCTAAGTAAAGGGACAGGGTAAAGTTCATCCTGTGACAGGCCATGAAGGCCAAGAGGGAGAACAGAGGTACGGATCTCCTTTTTCTTTAACCTTGGCACCTGATGGGGTGGGTGGCCAACGCCACGTCCGGCCGACTTACCCCCGAGAAAGAGACCCGGTACCCCTTGCACAAGAGGCTGGGTGGGCCCCAGGGCCGGTCTGAAGTGGTGCAGAAAATCTCGCCCCCCACCGGGATTCCATCCCCGCACCGTCCAGTGCGTGGTGAGTTGCTACACTGCTCACCTTGTTATGAGTTCCCTGCAAAGCACATAAAAGCAATGTGGGCACCACGTAGAATTTCTGAGTACTAAACCTGGTGGTACGTCAAGGAGCCGCTGGGGCTTAAAAGGTTCAGAATCAATGGTCCTTTCAAAATAAAATGCAGAATATAGCTGACCGTATAGGAATAAAACAAATACGTATAAATAACTACATAATATCAAACAGGTACTGTATGCTTGAACAAGAACTTAGAAGGATGCTATTTGTTGTCGATATAATTGTGCCTCATCTCAGAACAAATTTTATTCTCCACTCCATCGCCATGTATAGATTCACACCTCTACACACAAAAGGCTGAAATAACAAAAACCTAGGCTACATAGATTTGTATGGATGTTAGAAACATTTTCTCCAGAATATGAGAGAGAAATATCTTCAGAAAAATACGATCGACCGGGAAAGTTTGCAGCTGATATATTTACATCTGAACCAACAACTTGTATGAACGAATCGAAGAGACTTTACAAAGCATAGGGTTCTCCACTGAGTGTACATCGTAACCTGAACCTGAATTTTATTGGTCTTGGCCTGTATCGGCGGTGGATCGACGGGGCTGTCGCTGAAAGAAACCGTCATTTCCTGTAAGACCCGTGACAGAAAGCGATCGAGCAAAGACCCGTTCAACTCAACACCCCGTCCTCACTCAAATTCCCTTTAGACATTCACGCACGTCTTCCTCACTGACGAAAGAAACGCACTGAAAACAAGGCATTTTATTTTTACACGTGAAGGTGATCTTCAACTTTAGCCTCGGAAAGTAAGATTGTTCTGTGCAGGAAGATTGTACTTTTCCGAAAAGAAGACAACTTGAAATTGTCCAGTATAAATATTCTATTGTGACGTCGTTTAACTTACTGCATTTATATTCCGAAATAACTTGCTCAAAATGTACATATTAAAAATAAAAATCAAGATCCAACAGTTTTTAACCACGCTTCATTGTCTGATGTTCAAACTATTGAGCCTACGTCATGAGAGCAGCTACTTTCATGAAGGTTTTTTTTTAAATTTTTGTCAGTGCACACTGAATGTGCTGAAATTAGCATATTTTCCCTCCACAGATTTTCCAGTTCTTCATTAATAAGCGGAATTAAAACTGTTCTTAAATAAAAAAAAAAGTCGTAAGATGTAGTCTCGTTTCAGATGGTCTATTTAGTTGCCAATTCCGTCCAAAGAGGCACTAAATTATGCAAAATCATATTATGTATGATTACATACAGTCAGAACCACAACTATATTTTCAGTGAGTAGTAAAATAGGTAAAGGTAAAGAGATCCCGTTACAGACCCGGTGTGGCCCAGAGGTTGGGTAGAGGTATAGCTCTACTCTTCCATGGCCGCGGCACTAGAAGTGGGTGAGTGGTCAGCAGCACGCTCCGGCCGCACTTTACCCCCGGGAAAGACCCGGTACCCATTTTACAGGAGGCTCGGTGGGCCCCAGGGCCGGTCTGGACGGGCGGAAAATCTCTTCCCCACCGGGATTTGATCCTGAACCGTCCAGCTCGTAGTCAGTCGCTATACCGACTGAGCTACCCGGCCCACACCTATCATACTACTCATTTGAAAATATGGTTTTGGTTCTCACTGCATGTGTCATAAATAATAAGATTTGTTATTGGATTACACAACGGGGATGACATACCTCAAAGTTACTATTATACTGCAATTGTAGTTCAAATAATAACCGGCAACACAGACAAATCCCAGTAGCGTGTGGATGTCGTCAGTAATCATCTACAACGATTGCCTCTTAAAAGACCAGCAGTATGATTCTGAAATGTGCCATCTATGTTGTGTGTAGTAATTAATAGGTAGGGAAATTACAGTCAATAACACTATATACATATATAATTGATCTTTATTACAGGATGATAAAAACTAAATGTTTTGGTCACTATTGGCCATCATCAGGTTTTTCATCCGAAAGACTTGTATGATGTAAGAGTGTTTATATAAAGCATGCAGCCCCGTATCGATGTTCAGATCTCATCAACGAGAATTTGGAGTTAGACATGGCATATAGCCTGGGAATGGAGCCTAGTGATGTGGGCTTCTACAACGTGAAAAAATGGACACTAACCTACAAAGCAAGGCCCCGCCCCCCAACTGGTTCACTGCCCACATCACTCGGCTCCGCACCCAGGCTATATGCCATATTTAACTCCAAATCCTCGATGATGAGATCCCAACGTCGAAACGCGGCTGCGTGCTTTATATAAACAGTCTTACAGCATACAATTCTTTCGGATGAAAAACCTGATGATGGCCAATAGTGGCCGAAACATGTAGTTTTTTTTTATCATTTTCTAATAAACATCAATTAGATATACATTGTTGTGTTATTGACTGTAATTACTCTACCTATAAGCAGTATGATTGTTACATATAAAATGTATTGCGAAACAAACCCGTCTATGAAATAAATTGGATTTCAAGGATGTTGAAGTCTTGCTCCGGATTGGAAGACCAATTACTGCAGACAGTCCAGTTCTCAATCACATATCCGATATCGCAACCACAGAAGGAAAATAGTAAACTTCTGTCCTTCTTAGACGGTGCACTTACTTTGATAGCAGAACACAGCTGTGCACAGCATGTGGCCTATACAAGGAACACGTCGTTTGTAATTTCCGTCGCAATAAAACACGTACTTTGGGGGACATAAATTCGGAATTCACAGCAGTTTTTCTGAGGGCTTAAGCTTCCTGGGAAGCTAAAGCATATGTTCTCACCGGCTTCTTAAAGAGCAGTGTTACGTTCTTCTTCGGGGTCACTCACTAAAAGAACATTCTGAACATGAAGGCACTACAATCCTTCGAACTGTCGAAAATATTCAGCTAGTGAGAGAGAGTTAACTTCCCAGAACGACTGAGTCCTCATCGACGCCTTTGTGACAACTCAAATTTAGAACAGAAACAATACAGTTTATACAAACACGTCGCCCTACTCTACGGTCGCTGAGCTACCCACCCGGTAATATCAGCAAGAGTTGTCAACAAACATACACGTTATTACGTATCGGAAATCAATACAGCAACATGTACACGGATAGTGAAATGTACGCTGGGGAAACAAAGGAAATTTTACCGTGTTATGTGAATGGCTCAGAGGCAAGAGAAGAGAGTGATAAAAGAATGGACGAGGGAGTAGATGAGGGGAGGGAGAGAAACGACAAATTTGTAAGAAAGCAACGAACTGTAGCATGTGTATAAGAAAGTCCATGAAATAAAAGCGAACAAAGAGACAAAGAAATGAAAGAGACGCGTTCATTTAAAAATGAAAGTCATAGGGAATAAATACCAATCACAGTGAAAGCAGGTCCTAAGGCTTTGATTTGCAGATGCCTCGGAGTCTGACCATTAACCTGAAGCTAATGAAGGACAAGAATTAATTAACAAATGGTTGATTATAGACAGATCATTATCGTATATTTCATACAAAACATTTGAAAGGGCAATCTGCTAGCAGCAGGTCAAACTGACAGTGACACCTTCCATTCTTATGGAAATCCAATTTTGTCTGTTTTTTTTTTATGGGTCTGACGCTGTGTCCCTCACACTGAGGGAGGAAAATAGTCTGAGGGTGTTCGAGAATAGAGTGCTGAGGAAAACATTTGCGCTTCCAGACGGACGAGGTAATACAGGAGTGGAAAAAACTACATAACCTGGAATTTTATGATCTGCACTCATCATCAAACACAATTCGGGTGCTCAACTCGATAAAATGAGAAGAGCAGGGCATGTAGCATATATAGGAAAATGAAGAGTGCTTATAGGACTTTGGTGGGAAAATCCAAAAGAACGAGACCACTTGAAAGACCTGGACGAAGAATATAATATTAAAATGTATATTCAGGAACTGGGGTGGGAACATGGACTGCATTGATATGACTCTGATTAGGGAAAGGTGGTGGGCTCTTGTGAATGCGGTAACGAGACCCCGGGTCACATACAACGCAGCAAATTTCTTGACAAACTGAAGACCTCTTAGCTTCTCAAGAAGTACTTCGCTCCAAGCAGTTAGTCACAGTTTACATATCTGCAGCACGTATATCACGGATAACGAATTCGTTACGGATTTAGCAAGAAACTGGTTTATTTTACAACCTACTGAAGAGAAACATTTGTAACGATTTGGACATCCTGCCTTCCGAAGTGACTGATATCCCTTAGGCAGCCTGTGTCAAAGGTTCTACAATTGAGTGACCCACATTCGTACCTCGTCAACAAGTAGCAACCCTTACAGGACAGAAGAACAGAAGAAAGTACACATAACTCTTAGAGGCAGACAGCAAAGGATAACCTCAAGAAAAAAAAGCAGAGCTAAACGTGAAATACTTTAAGCACTTTCAAGAATATGCTGGAAAAGGAACAGGCCATCCAAATAAAATACCGCAAAAGAATCAAACGATCAGCCAGCTAACAAAAAAAAAAGGAACTATAGAAGAAACTTCTGTTGGAAAATAAAACCGGGAAAGAGACAACGGAATAATGGTGTGGGCTACATCATTCGTGAAGAGCCATTCGCAGAGGGATTCAGTGTCCCCGATGTGCACACGAAAGCCGTGCTGAACTTTTAGAACTTGCTGATAGCTATGTTTGTGGTTCTCTAAAGGTGTGTGAAATGGTTGGAAGAAATCATCTTGATACGTCCGAGGCTTCCAGAGACTGAAACAGCGAGACATCTCTTATTATCGTCTTGGTCTCTTTACATATTTGTATTAAAGTCTTCCTGAATCACGTGACTTCATATTTACGTGACTACATACAAGTTTTCTTAATGACAAAATCACGATTCAGTAAAGTATAAATGTCCGGGCCGCAGGAATTTCCCCTACTCCTGTCTTTATCGTGTTTTAAAACTATAAACTTAGCAAGGAACAATGTGCGATCCCTGAGGGTGATTGCATGATCGAGGCATGTAGGAGAGTTTTAAGTGTTTTAATGTGAATTTTATATTATTAAATGAATGTATGTGCATTTGTTGGTGTATTAATTAAATAAATTCCCCTACTACTGTTTGAACATGCCTGCCAATGTTCAGTTGATAAAATCTCTCATCCGCATATGCCCCAATCTAAAATCTTGAAGATTACAAAATAACGAAGTAGCATGTTTTATTGTCTGCAGGGAATAAATTGTATAATCTTTCATCCCAAGCACAGGACACACGACGATATTACGTCACAAGATGATAAAAGTAACGTTTATATTTAACAGGAAAGCAATAATAAAATGTTTACCTTATGTAGAAAATACTTATATTTTGACAATAAATATAGTTGTGTTAGACGAGTACACACAATATTACTTACTTACTCCATGATGCAGAGTCCTTACTGAGAAGCTAACTGGTTTGCAGCTGGTCAAGAAATTCCCCGATTTTCACTGAACCCAAAGGTTCATTACCGCACTCACAAGTGTCCGCCACCTGTCTCTATCCTGGGCCAGCCCAATCCAGTCCATATACCCACATCCCACCTCCTGGAGATCCATCCTAATATTATTCACCCATCTACACCTAGGTCTCCCCAGTAGCCTCTTTCCCTCCGGTTTCCCAACCAAGATCCTACACACCTCCCTCTCCTTACAGATGCGCGCCACATACCCAGGCCATCTCATTCTTCTCTGTTTTAACACCCGCACATTATTGGGTGAGGAGTACAAATCATTTAGTTCCTTGTTATGCAGTCTCCTCTATTCCCCCGTTACATCGTCCCTCCTAGGTCCAAATATTCTCCTCAACATCATGTTCTCAAACACCCTCAGCTTCCTTTCCTCCCTCAATGTCAACGACCAAGTTTCACACCCATACAAAACAACAGGCAAAATTATAGTCCTATATATCTTAATCTTTAAATTTTTGGATAGCAACCTGGAAG
>Ga0131853_10010998_pt1 | contig 16548 bp, 7 predicted proteins | sample TergutLab28metaG_FD_92764 | JGI IMG/M metagenome (GOLD analysis project Ga0131853, IMG submission 92764) | Labiotermes labralis P1 segment gut microbial communities from Petit-Saut dam, French Guiana - Lab288 P1 (version 2) (version 2) | ecosystem: Host-associated > Arthropoda: Insects >...
CGGTTGCTAGACTAACACACGTAGCTGTACCCACAGCCGATGCTAGACTAACACAAGTAGCTGCACCACAGCCGGTTGCTAGACTAACACACGTAGCTGTACCACAGCCGGTTGCTAGACTAACACACGTAGCTGCACCACAGCCGGTTGCTAGACTAACACACGTAGCTGCACCACAGCCGGTTGCTAGACTAACACACGTAGCTGTACCACAGCCGGTTGCTAGACTAACACACGTAGCTGTACCCACAGCCGGTGCTAGACTAACACAAGTAGCTGCACCACAGCCGGTTGCTAGACTAACACACGTAGCTGCACCACAGCCGGTTGCTAGACTAACACATCCCGTATCATTAGGATTCGTTTAATATCATATTCGAACCATATCTACGTCCTTCAAGCAGTCTCTATATATAATACACATAATCCTTGCAATAACAAACGTAGGAGAGGGGTTCGAATGGCCACAAATATAAATTAATTCCCGGCATTAAAATTGTATTCCTGATAAGTATCTTTTTTTTATATTGCATTAAATCCCTCTTTCTTTTCCCGCAGATTTCACAGCTGCATCAACTTCATCCATTAGCGAGAAATCTGACTCAAGCGGTAACACTGGTACACGGGAGGATCCCAGTTCGAAACTGGGCCTAAACATAGACTATCGTTATTGACGTCTTGCTTGCATTGCTTTAGCCTCTTCGGGTAAACACCAAAATAGCACCTCAAATTGGGACCAGCCGCTTCTTTCTGTGTCTTTTCCACTTCATCATTCATTACACGGTCATAAGCTTCAGGCGTATGCAGACTGAATTAGTTCTGCGATGTGTTCAATGGAAACAATACAAGAGCACAAGGACAGCCCGGCATACCGCTAAGAGTTACTGCTTATACCAGGTATAAAACGACAGAAAATGGGCGATTAAATATTTTTAAATTAGTGGGCCTTGTAATATTATCAGAATAAATAAGCAATCACTTCCTCTCTAAACATCTCCGAATTTACAAGAAACAAGAAATTAAACCCCCTAATGGGGATTCACTGGGTACTGACAATTACCAAACAATGGACAATGACTCAGATTGGGAATTTTTGTTACTATGGTTGATGCGTTTTTAACATTACCTGGAGACAGTTATTTTACTGTACAGTGGTGCTGATGATTCCTTAGCCCGACCAGGAAGGAAACAAGCTACAGTCCCCGCATTTTATGGAACTTGGAGGTTCATTACCACATTCAGAAGAGTTCACTAACTGTCCCTACCCTAGCCAAATCAATCAATTTCTCTGCCCATCACACTTTTGACAGGCGCAGCTTGTTTGCTTCCTGGTCGGGCTAAGGACTTATCAGCACCCGGTATTATACAATAAGGTAATAATGACTACTGAGCTGAACCAAAGAATATCGGAATTTGAGGCAGATGACTTTACTATAAAACTGTTTGTATTATATCGGCACCTGATCTCCGGAACACACTGTGGTGTGCTTACTCTACTGTAACATGAGAGACAGACAGAAAGACAGACGAATGGGTTGAAGTGGTGCATGATGGATATTATCAACAATGTTTCTAGCCCCCAACTCTTGTCATCTAGATACAAGGCAGTAATTAAAAGGTGTAAAAAGTCATTGTCATGTGAAAATTTGGAATCGGGCAGTAGGAATCACATGCAAGGGAGAGTTCTTTCATAAGGTATAATGTTGCATGGTATTCATAAAGGGGAGGTACAGATCGCGAAGTTTAAAAAGATCTGCTGTGATTAAATTGATAACAATTACAAAATGCACACGTCACACATCCCTCTTCGTTCAGCTTCAAGCATAAAATCGTGGTCAAAAATGGCTAATTGTAACGGAAAATAGATCATTTCTTTTAAAACTGTATTAATCACACCACTCGACGGTGTGTAGTTTAATTATTACTTACGGCCAGCAGTCGCTTTACACATTTTCGGATGAATGTGGTATGCAGTACATATTTTATTTTGAAACCCTATTACGGTCTCTTAGTCTAGCTTCCACAACTGCTCAGCTACTACCGAAACTCCCCACACTCCAAGGAACTTCAGCCCTATTCTTTAAGGTATATTTTAGCATTATATCCACCATCTACGCCTAGATCCTCCAAGCGGTAAACTTCTCTGGTTTTTTTACCAAACTTTTGCACGAATTTCTCTCACCTCTGACGTGGGCCACATGCTCAAACCCTCTCACCCCCACTAATTTTCATATTCATAAATTATTTGGCGACAAGTACTGACATTCATCCAAATTATACATAACAATTGATTTGCTATCCAACAATTCAGCCCTCGTCTCCGTGAAAGGGATCAGCCGGCTAATGCAGTTCCAGGAAATGGTTGATCTTATTGTGAGATTCATACGAAAGGTGTGAATACACGGTGTAGCCGAACGCAGGGTGTCTTCATGATAGGCAAGTCAATTGGTGTAATTACCAGTGGACTTAAAACGCTTAAGCGCCCTACAATGAAAAATTCACTACGTCGCTACTAGTGACTGTAAGAATACGTTCTGCATTTTCAGGCTCTAAATATTAAATCGAAGGACTCTGATGACACTGGGTACCTCTATAGTCAATGCCTTCACTGAGACGTGGGTAAAACCAGTTTTATGTCAAAATGGTCCATTACTAGACACGTATGACTTATAAGTACATAAGCGAAGACTTGTTGTAGTGTTTCATTGTAAGTTTTGCACAATAATACGAAGATACGAATGTTAATTTTTACAAAAAACATACTTTATGTTTATTAGCTGAGGGTATAAATTGACAAAAATAAGAACGTAACAGTACATGTAATAAAGATATAATATAATATAATATAATATAACAAGAGGACATTACATGAGTTTTAATAACTTCGAGGTGATTCATCCCCTTGTGTATACAATCACAATGTAAGACCAAAACGTTCACCCTAGAACAAGGCACAAAGTCCCAGAGGGGAAATAGAGCTATAGTTTTATTCTTTCTTTAACCTCAGTGCTAGATGGGGTAGGTGGTCGACGCCACGTCTCGGCCGCTTTACCCCCAGGAAAGACTCGGCACCCATTTTATAGGAGGCTGGGTGGGCCCCAGGACGGGTGCGGAAAATCTCGCCTTCATCGGGATTCGATCCCCGGACCGTCCAGCCCGTAACGAGTCGCTATACCGACTACAATATCCCGGCCTACGTCAAGCACAACTATATATTATTCAAATGATCAGCTATATGTTTCGGCTTTTAATGAAGCCATTATAAATTCATTAATTTCTACGAAAATTGATTATTTTGTGATCTGACATAATAAATAAGGTATACGGTTCTCTAAACAGTAAAAACCGAGAGAAAACCCAAAACAATTAAAATAGTGTTTGGTTATACACACATTTCTTCGTCATAGGCGTAGCTAAGTCACAGAATTAGTATACACTTCGGTATTTGCTTTGATAAAAATACAACCTAGGGATGATCATGTAGGAGTCAACATAAATAGCTTTTCAGATAACAACGGTTAAGTGAAAAACACGGTTAAGGCCTGGCGAAGTACAACTATTTTGAAGGTTAGTGTTCCAAATTTGTCTGTGTTCCCAGTTATACCAACTGTGGTCTTTCACAGTTTTCTTCATTCTCTTTTGGCGAAGACCATAATAATAACAACGTGAAACCAGCCAAGATAATCTCCTTACATGTCTTATTCTGTTCATCGTCCTACCTACTTCACTTTTAGTTGAAACGGCGCGGTTGTAACCCCTTAGGACCTAACAGCAACCCACAGAAAGTTACAAAATATCTAGCCAAGACATGATTACTGTCTTCTGGAATGTGGAGCCGCTGTCACATCGTAGTTACGGGCTACAATAATTCATATCTCGCCGGTAGGTAACTGGCAAGCACGGGAAGCCGAGGATGGCTTATCGCTAACATAATGCCCCGAAACTGGACTCTATTCTGAGTCAGATCAGTTAAATCTCCAAACCAAAAAAGATTTAAACGTCTGCCTTATGTACACCTTCAATCTTCGTCCGTCTTTCAAAGAGTTACAACAACCCTACCTGTCGGAACTCTCGTTTCCTCTAACACCTACCTAGACTATTTTACAAATGGCACCTACTTTGACATTGCAGTTGATATAGGAGCGTTGAATTCATAACCCTTCATAAATTTCTTCATTTCTCCTCAAACAAAAGCAAAACATTTTGATATTGATATTGATATATTTGTTAACTGCAATTGGGTTGACACCTGGTGGCAGTAGTAGAGTACACATTTACACACAAACAATAGATTGAAAAACACAATTAACAACATTTTATGGTTTAAGATCCTTCCTTAAGACTGGGCGCCATGGTAGTGTGGGTTCCAGCTTGTGGGAAATACAGGCAAAATGTGCGTGTGGAGAATTGATGAAAATACGTCGGGTACGAGAAATCGAACAGCCGGAAATTGGCGATAGTACAGCTTTGGGATTTGACAGGGGGTTGGTACGCCAAAAGGCACCTAGCATTTTACAAACTGACAAAAAGACTGGTTGAGATGAACAAAATTTTCAACCCGGCGTTAAGCAAGAAATCAAAAACAAATTTGGAAAATTAAGAGTAGGTATGAGAGAGGCTAATTAAATCAGATAAAAGCAAGAAGCGAAGTAATTTATTTGACGTGGTAAAATAGGAAAAGATGCAAATACAGCCAAACCCGCAAAACTGGGCCCTCCCCACCAATACAGCGTCACACTCAGCTAGCGGTCATGAAATTCTCTGAATAGAAATTGTCTATTACACATCATTTCCATTTATCGTCAACCTCAATATACCGCCACAAACAAACGGTGGCTCTGCATTAAGGTTTTCTGTATTATGGTCGAGAAACTTTAACAGAAGAGCCATTGCGGCAGACATGATTGCAAATTATCTTATATAAATGGTCTTAACGGCAATGAATACGTTCAGCTGCCTGAGGACAGGATACAGTGGCTAAGGTTTGTGAACAATGCGACGCAACTGCTGGTAAAAAAAAAAACTTACATTTGTTGATCATCTGGGCGAAAACCAGCGTCTGGAGGACTTTTGCTTCACGGAGGTGATCACGAAACGTTTAAAAGCCACGCAAATTCACTTTTGAACCTCGTCACGAGCAACCGGTTGCTGCGGATGTATCAACTGTACCCCGTACGCTGTCCCTGAATTTGACGTCACCGCCACACAGGGGCTCTCTGAACGCTTCGTTTCCGACTGTCCTCGGCGGTAATTAGTCTAATTATGAATGATTCATGCAGACTAAATTGCGATTACATTCTTCTCTTTAACAATAGCGACTCAAGTATTGGTGGGGGACACTGCGGGCCCTGACATCTGCTGTTCTTTTGTACAGGTTACTTTGTTCATCTCACTCAAATAGAAGCAAGTTTATCAATGGTATGCTACTTCCTAGTTTATTGAACTGCTGACACATTTTTCTTTCCTTTCCAAATATGTTTTTGTATGTTTCTTTCCTTTCCAAATATGTTTTTGTATGTTATTTCCTTCAACTGCAAGAAAGGAACGCGTAATGGGGAGACTCTTTCTGTCAGAATGCATATTTGCTCGCCGACAGTACTGACATTTCTACGAAAAATCAGTAACGGCTGAGCTAATTCAACCCTGCAATGACACGTGAGTTTAAATTCCGATTACTACACAGGAAGAAGGGTGTTTACAACCGTAGTACAATTAAATGCCTTTCCGTCCGTGCGGTGCACCGAGGACGGCGGCATATGAAGAATTGAACGTCCGTACAGGGCACCAGACCGATGTTGGAGGGTCAATTTAGATTTGCATAGTCAAATACATTTTTCAGGTTATATGCTCCCGAAACCAAATTTTGTCATTTTCAGGTGCCTTCGCCTACTCGTTGAAAGATTCTATTACCTTCGTCTTTTCTGTCCGTCTGTCCGCATGTATCGGCTCGGTACCCACGCGGCGGATTTTCTTGAAATTTTAAATTAGGGACTTTAGAACATCAGTCTAGAAAATGAACATTTAGTTAAAACCTGAAAACATATCGGACATTCTGCATGAAGATCTCAGTACGTTTTATTGTTGCCGGTGACACAGAGTAGCCATGAAGACTTTGCTGACTCTGACATGTATTGGAGAGGTGAAACTATCCATAACAGTATACACAACCGTCTTCCGGAAGATGAACCCTTGGGTTCGAAACATGTAGAACAAATGACAGATTTATAAAAAAAATGCTAGTTTTGAAAAGGTGCATTTTGTTAGTTTATATTGTTTAAATATCGGTTACATAAACAACTGTCTCACCATTCTCTGTGAGATACTAACACAGTACTTAAGGCGCATTCATTCAGCCTTCAAAATTTACTTCAGTTTTGATTATTAACTGCACTGTTGAAGTTTTCTCACAGAAACACAGAGAAATAGTCAACATTACTGGATCGTTTGTTGAGGAACGCGCCAAAATCTTACGTTAAACGAACATTGCCTATTTTGTTGCCAGAAAAGGCAATCATACGAAAAATGCTTAAGCTATACGACTTGGAGTACACAAGTCATAAACATCATGATGTATTTAAGTTTTCTGGTTCTTATGGCGGGTTTCAATACAATGGTATCCCGGATTTTTACACCTTGTAATGTAGTATGTGAAGACGTTTCGGAGGAACGTGCTGGCTCCTTCTTCTGCATCTTCCTGTCGCCCTGAAGACGAAAGCAGCATATTCCTAAAAAAAGGCCAGAACGAACACGACACTACGAGGCGTAAAATTACGGAAGGCCATCTTGAAATCTTAAAACTTTGTCAGACAATTTCAAAATGGAAAATGCGTTTGACGAAGTACAAGGGACATTATTTCCTAAGTCTACAACGGAAGTTTTAAATAGTATGCAACATCTTTGACTCTCCATTCGCATTTCCTTATTTTTTCTTACTGCTGAAGCAGATATATTACGCGAAGCAGCATACGTCACCTGCAAGATTCGTAGCTTTCAAAGCGACTTTGCTAAATACTCAAGCCCGTGCGATAAGATACCGTGGCGAATGGCACAGAGTTACAGACATTTTGGAGGTGCTCGTTACCTCCATAGTCAGGGTCCACACAACCCACGGAAACCGATTATTTACACCCTGAAAAATGAGGAGGCAATCACCTCCGAAATGTAGGTAACTACTTACCGTTCGACAGGGCTTCATATGTTACGTAACTTAAATGCTAAATTAGCAGTTTGTTTTTATAATTTAGTTTAAGTGGGCCTTCAAACGGCATGGCGTAATTTGTGAATTGAACTCATCCAGTTCAAATTGCGGTCTTTTGAACATGGTAATGACATTTAGGCCTCGATAAAAAAAATGGGAATATATTACAAGTTAGATGAAAACAAAGTTCTCAAGAAGGTTTGTGCTCTATATTTTTGGATACTTTAAGTAAGGTGTAGTGAAAAAGAAGTAAGTTAATGTTATTGCTATTACATCACTCTAATATTAATTCAGGGCTCCATATTACGTTTTACGAATAGTGGAGGTATTCAGGTATCACAAGATGAATACACAATACATGTGGAGGAAACCACTTCGATCTGTTTCGGAGATATGCCATGCACGGTACTTCAACCAGTGCCACTACATATTTAGTGATATTAAACAGAAGTAGTAATCGTTTCGCTACGATATTTATAAGCCCACATGAAACAAACGAAACTGAAATTCGACAAAGTACATCAAATTTGCCGGTACCAGTGGCCGTGCGGTCTAAGGCGTAGGTCTGCAGCCGCTCGTCTGCTGAGATTGTGGGTTCGAATCCCACCGGGGACATGGATGTTTGTCTGTTGTGAGTGTTGTGTTTTGTCAGGTAGAGGTTTCTGCGAAGGGGCTAATCACTAGTCCAGAGGAGTCCTACCGACTGTCGTGCATCGTTGTGTGTGATCTAGAAACCTCGTGAATGAGGAGGGCCTGGCCCAATGGGGAGGGGGGGGGGGAGTTGTCGCGCCAGAAACAAACAAACAAACAATAAACAAACAAACATAAAATTTACTCCACCCACCACTTACCCATTCGGAAATGACTATTCAAATCACTTTTAAGTATAAAACTTGAATTATCAACTCTGAAAGTTTAGCGATATTCTCAAAGTATTATGTTGTTTTGTACAGGCTTCTCAAGCGTTAATTTATATCAGTAATTAACCGCTCTGGCACTGTCGTCCCGCGCATTCTAATTTTTGATATTTTACCCAGCCCACAGGGGAAAAGGTTACCTTGGAAACTCGCATGCGCCAACTGCTGCACCATTAACAGGCACGAATCCTCAACACAGCTTGCTGGGCTAATCAATGTTCCGCAATCAATTTTGCTGGTGGCCAAATTAACATCTCAGTTCCACACTCCTTTGATCCGTGGCAACTCAATATCAAGCGTGTCTGTCTAAATCCCTACCACGCTCCAAGGAGGAGCTTCATTTTCATGGTTTGCGAATATTAGGGCCTCCATAACATTCTGTGAAACTTCTCAGTCATTTCTACTTTCCTGAAGTTGATGAATAAGGCATACAGATTTGCAGAAGGCTAAAGTAATATTTCTTAACAGAATGTGCAGTAAAATAATACCTTATACAGTAATTTTCAACACGTTTTTCTACATTTATTTCTGTCTCCTGTATAGCTAACAGGTAACAACAGATTTACAATTTATAATGCAACAGGTATGGGGAATGTTCGACGGAAGTAAAACTTCAGGTACATGTACAATGTTGTTTTGCTTTATTGTCATCTTTATGAATAATTTCCATAACTACATTGAGTACTTCAACGCAAACTATAAGATTTCTCCGTATCTTAACGACAGATCTACAATAGAATGCCATCAGTACGTCGTAATGGGGGATATTTACAATCAAATCTTTAAACGCCAAAACTGGATGTTTATAGTCTGTAATGTTCGGTGCTCTGCGCTCAGCTGTGTGCTTCAGCCTTTATCTCACACAGAACACGGTCCGTCTCGATCATAAAAACGGTTTCTTCGGCCTCAGCTCGTTATTCATACAGAAAATGGTACGTCTAAATTATGAAAACAAAAAAACGGACAGATAAATGTAAGCCAGGTCTTCATGTAACGTGTCTGCTATTTCTGACCGATTTTGACCAAAATTAGAACATGTCATTAAATTTTTAGTAAAAACTCCACGAAATTCGGTCCCATGAAAATCGCTTTCATATGTGCAGGCGAACAGACCCACGGACATGAAGGCAAGTGTTAATTTTCGCAAGCAAATGTGCCCAAATATGATACATTTTTACAGTTTGATCTTTGTTTGGTAACAATTTAATTTGTAACGCCATCATCATCTAGTCCTACGTTGGTAATCGTACAGAATTTTAAAATATATATAAGTAAAATACAGTCAAACACAACTTGTTTAAAGTTTTTTTGTTAATAAGATGTTCTTAAATTGTTCCTTTTAGCGACATGTTTCGGCTCTAGTTATGAGCCATCTTCATGTTGATCACTTTTTTCTTTGCAAGGCAAACCATAGCAATGCTAATTGTATGGTTTCCCTTGCAAAAAAAGTGATCAACATGAAGATGGCTCATAGCTAGAGCCGAAACATGTAGTTGAAAGAAGCAATGTAAGAACACCGTATTAATAATAGACCTTAAACACGTTGTGTCTGTCTATATTTTACCTATATATTTTATGCTGCTATACAACACAACGGGGATGTCTCACCTGAAAGTACAGAATTTGTCATCACACTGTCACAGTATGAAAAGAAATTTGTTATTTACGTCCAGTGTATTTTAAGGAAAGATCAAGCAAAGAACTTATGCTTTGGCTCAAGAGTAGGAGTTTTTTTTTTTGCAAGATGGGCATTACAACAAGCAAGAAGTTCGGTAGCAATCAGAGAAAATACCACTTCAAATTACTGATTTCAGTAAAGTGTAACAATAGAGGGATTCACTGCTAACGGTAGTCGGTGCATGCAAAACGCAAATATTGTGCTCACTTCAGGACACCGCTAGCGAGCAAGTGGTCCATCAACACTGTTCTTAAAACTCCCAACTGAAATTGAGGGAGAGACGTTAACATCAGTAGAGGTCGCATTTTTTGTTCTCAAGCTAAAATCTTAAGCAATTTGACACAGTGTAATTTGGTAACAAGGTACCGACGTTTTGGAGTAATTTGCAGCTACCACCTTCAGGATAGCTACCTACCGGTTCTAAAAACTATGCTCTAGAATCAAATTAGAGGAATCTATTGAAATAATATATGAATAGTAGGATTTAAGGATTGTTCTAAAGAATTTTTATCAAATAAACATTTACGTTCTTAACTCTTTCCTGCTCTTCACCTATCAGGATATATGGTGAAGCAAACTGCGTCTGCGCTTGTCAAAAATATAAGATCAAGAACGTATTTTCGTATGTTCTATACTTCTCCAACTCAATCAAAGGAAGTATATTTGTTTTGAGTCAGAAACAATTAGGGATACATCCAAGAACCTAGCCCATTGCATCGAGCTTGTTGCGGTAGTGCTAAAGCGTGTCACTTTATTCAAGAGACAGTTAATTAAGATTTCAACCACAAAGTGTAGAACATTACTTGGAGCATACTGTGATTTTCTTATCGGGAGTAAAAGTAGGACAAAAATCTTGAAAATAGGTTGCGGCCACTTCCTGCCTATTCTTTTCAGCTTAACCAATTCACTAAATTGTTGACAGCCGACAGAAAAGAGGCTCGTTGCCACTCTGGATTTTCAACAAGTTGATTTTATAAGCGTGGCACGGTATGGCGTGAAATGGCAAGTGAATAAGAAAACTTGCGGCAGAAGACTCCCACACCCTCTAACTTCGATTGGTCAAGCGGTGCGGCTAGTGTCGCATCTTGTTTTGCAATAAATTCACATTTTCAGCACCTCTGTGTGGAAAAAAAAAGTCCAGAAAATAGAAAGCGTAACTCACATCTTACGTGTTTCTAAATTCTTCACTAACTAATTCATAGCGACCATTCCCACTTCGTACTCCATGATTAAGCACCATAATGACCCTAACTTCCAGTCAGATGGTTTTGTCGACCCTGTCCTTAAGCCTCTGTCTGTAATTCATATATTTTATGAAAAAGAACTCTGTGCGCCCTATCAGCTTTTATAGTACGTTGCTTGAAGTACAGAAGAAATTAAAAAAACAGAACTCTGTCTTTGGGGGGGGGGGGGTCTTTCTTGGACTCTTAACAACTTCTTGGTGTAAAATACTCTTTATTTCAAACTTTCGCCGTGTTCTGGATGTTTTATTATTTCTTTTGGGTGATTCTCCGGCGTCTGAATTTTACGTGCCGACGTTTCGGTACACTCTGTCAGTCCCATCTTCATAGGCGGTGTAAGCAGGAAGAATCACCCAAAAGAAAGAATACAACAAACGTCAGATAATCAAACCGCTTATCAAATTTCACGAAAGCGCCTGGAAGAGAGAGGCAGTGACCTATAACGTAACAATTAGGCGTCTTCAAGTAACCATTGTTGCCGTGGAAAAGCAATAAGTATTACATATTCTGAGTGTGTGTCTGTAGTCTTAGTTATCCAGTATGCACCGCGCAATGTGCAGTATTATGTTGTCATCTTTGGCCTATCCGGCTGCACCATATTTTTCACAATTATCTCATAAACTGCACGATTTTCGGAAAAAGATTAATGAACATAAACTTGTGTTTTGACTTGCTCTACGAATTTTGTCAGAAATATTACTAATTCTGAGAGGAACTGAGAGAGATATTATCATAAATGTAAATACGTATTAACGTAAAATACCTGTTACTCATGTCATATTATAATGAAACTTGTATTTTTTCGACACATTTTCGAAAAATACTCAAATATAAAGTTTAATAAAAATTCATCCATTGAGATTTGAGTTGTTCCGTGCGGATGGAAGGACAGACACACATGATAAGGCTAACAGTCGCTTTTCACTATTTTGCGAACGCGACTAAATACGGAATTTTGGTAGGATAATTTTAAAACACCCCATGCTTTTTCGAATATTGGTCCGCATACCATATATTCTAAATGGAATTTTTTGGTTTTTATCTCTCATTCCAGAAGATTAAATTACGTCATGATCGCTTCTTTTTCCAGCCTGTCCATTTCACTATGCAGTGCGGTCAGTGTTAAATTTATTACACACTACTGTTTGCATGTTGTTTGTTTAGTCATGGGCTATGTAGTGCTTGTTGATAATCTAGTGATGTTGCTTATCGTCAACTTGTAAAATGCCTTAGTGACCAGACAGAAATTCGAACCAGGTACTGCCTAAATCCCTATTGAACACCATTTCAATGCTCTTGTGCAAATTCAACAGCCCTGCTCACTTACAAGCCGGTAAAATTGCTCCATACATTCCTTCCAGATGGATCTTCAAGAAACATGTTGCGGCCTATGCTGTCGAGAATACACGAAATCTGTGATGAAAATGAGTAAGCTTTTGCCATCTATTGTCACTATTGGGGTAACTATCGTCCTGCTCTGATCGATCATAAATTTGGTTGTGGCGGCAGACCCGCACTCTGAAGAGCCAGAACTGGAACTACTTTGAGCTCTTGTTTGAGAGAGGGTGGGTGGGGATACAGGCAGCACTGCCATCTGTGAGGATTATATAAAGCACTCTTGTTGTATTGCATGGGTGTAAATCTTTGAACAAACGGAAGAATGCAGGAAAAGGGGTGCTCGAGAACAGAGAGAAGAGGAAGATATTTGGCACTAAGAGAAAAAAATTAACAGCGAGATAGTATCAACTGCTCCGTCACGAGCGGAATAATTTTCTCACCGACACAATCTCCTCGTCTAAATTTAAAAAATACACGACATTTTGGAAGCAGGCTCTGTTTCATTTCTTAACTTTTTGACGATGGACAAAGTCTCAAAAAAGGAGAGTGTGTGAGTGAATCATTCACCATCGCCAAAGCCCTATAGTGCAGAATAATATCTATCCCATGCAAGATATTATTAGAGTAATAACATAAATACGGGTGTGTCCAGCGTGGCATGTAGCACGCATGGACAGAAGGAACGCGCAACTGGTTGTAGGTGAAACGCATAACGGAAAATGTTTCCTTAGAAAACCCTGGTGTAAATTGAAAGATAATATTAAAACGTATCTTAAATCAAGAAAGAGGTTCGGAGGATTTGTTCTAGAAGTTTTATCCGGTTCAGGGTATGGACCAGTGTTGTGTTTTTGTGAATATGGTATGAATCATCAAGTGGTGCAATAACTATTTCCTATTGTTGCCTCCTCAAATTTCTGACATCGGAAAATATGGCTCAGATTCTCTGGTATTGATTTAACGGCACACGTGACTGGCCGTGACTGCTTATAGGAACAGAATTCAGTCGAAAACGGCGAACGGCCTCTCCTCTTTCTCTTTCCACCTACCGTTAAACAGAACTGTAGTTTCGACACTACCAAACCTACGAGCGCGCTGAAGATTTTATGTCGCCTGCTGAGACAGCAGACCCATAAAACTGGAATAACTTTAGATATTAAAGTCTTTTATGAGGATCAGTTCGCGACTGGACAACATAGTACATATTGATAGCGCAGAAAGTATCTGCGGACTTGTCTAAAAGATTAGAAAACCCTGAAGGGTCCAGACGTGAATTTCACCTGTGTACTTGTAACTGTTTACAGCACTGTCATACTTGCATGTAACACCGGTTTTAACAATCAAACACTGTAAACGCTTTATGCAGGGTTTATTAAATCTTCGCGTTTTGTATGCTTCTCAGAACAAAGTAAGATTACTTCGCTAAACAGGCTGAAGAGACGGATGTTTGTAATTGTAATGGAGAACAGAGTTCTCTGCGAGGTAGAAACTCAAGTTTTATGTGTGTTATTCATATAAATGTCATTCTTCAAATCTCTGTCTTCGCCTAAATTAAAAGCAACCATGAACTGAGAGAAAAGCAACAAGGAAGAAGAAGAAATGACGATATAAACAAAGCAGGAAAAGTAAATACAACAGAAAAGAGTGTAGATAGGACAGAATGTAAGCAATGTACGTACGCGGTCGCTTAATGTTTATACCTCCGCGGCTACCCCAACAGCCTGATAACATTTAATTAGGATACAGCGCTTTTATGGTTATTTAACATCGCCGTCAGCAACACAACGTACTTGGGTCTTCATGTAAACTGCTCAATATTTTTACCGGATTTTAACAAAATTTGGATCTTCCGGACAGATTTTCCTTAAAATCCCCATTATCAAATATCACGAAAATCCGTCTAGTGGTAGCGGGGCCGATATATGCCAAAAGACGGATATACAGGTTGAAGGATGGACAAGATGAAGTTAACAGGTCCCGTTTTTTGCCTCAAAAAAAAAGATATAAAGTAAGAAGGAAGTAAGGAAGGAAGGAATTAAACGAAGAAAGACATACACATGGAAAGAAAATTTTACAGAAAAAAATTCAAGAGAGGAGAAGAGAAAGAAACACGCTAAGAATGATCAAAACAAAAAAAATTGAAGGAAAACAAAGTACGAAGTAACCCAGGAACTGTGACGAGATACTGTTTGAGCGAGGGATCAGTTGATTAGAGTGATTGTACCACAAGTCAAAGAGCCACGCGCGTCTCCACTACACCCATACAATTAAAAAGGCTCCGATACAGTGCATTATCTGGAAGGCGGTGATCGGGCCGACACGCGGTGCTGTATTGTTGTTCGGGGAGGGCTGCCACCCCCTGGCATCGGGCGCAGGAAATGGCTGACGTGTGGATCTCTCATTCCAGAACGGAAATTTCTAGATTAGTCATAGAAACTCGGAGAGAATTACCAGTTAGGAGAAGTGGATTTGCTGAATGCAATCCGTGGTACGTAGATCGAGCTGCTCTTTTTGTTAGTAATCCATCGTCAGCGGCGAAACCAGTGGCAAAATAAGGTAGCCCTGGCGAGATATGGGCATGGGGTGACAGAGGCAAAAGAATAGAACGAGCGGCAGAAACTGGAACTTTCAGACCCGCAGTTGGATATATGCCTACGTGGCTAGACAAAATATAAACCCCGCAGTATAGAAAAACGAAGGTCGGTAATATTAATTACAGGGATAGAGGCCACTGAATACAAAAAGCCAGGGAAAGACCCTTTGGATGCAAGAACTGAAGAGATGGGGCCGAAGATATAATTGAACTTTAAAACTACAGAACGAAAGTAAAAGGAAAAATTAGACGTATTGAACAGAACATTGAGAGCAGTAACAGCATTAAGACAACACAAGAACACGCTCAAGAAGAAATTTTATTGCAAAAATTACGACAATATTAAAAAGGATTCATATGTGAAAGGTGCACGTTTAACAGTCTTATAAATGAAATAATGTGTGGCACAATAATGCTAATATTGCAGCCTAAACAGTGATAGCCGCAAGGCATGTAGGTTATCCAGTATGTCCACATCCTTTTACAAGCCAAACAGGGTAAGAAATTGGCATCTAACATAATATGTAGAGACATAACAACACGTGGACCAAATTCCGCGACAAATACGTAAAGACAGTAAATCAAAGGCTAACAGCTGGTTGTCACACAGTGTGCCTTACGACAGGTCAATCGACTTTTCCAAGGCGAGTTCCCAGAACGTGCGATCTAGTGCTTCCGCTTTCAATTTTCCGTATTCTGTGGTTTCCTTAGCGTCATCCAGCAGCTGCTTACGTCTTCTTTCTCGTCCTAACGTCCCTTCCATTTTTATTTCAATAATGTGTTTTAGAACGCACATGCTTCCTGCCAAAATGTCTGAAATAAGTAAGTAAATAAATAAGAGCGATAACAGCGCGAAAAAATCAGTTTCGCATTAAAAGCCCAGAAAATAATCTACGAATGCCTGCTCTTCTTATTAGTTCATGTAACAGCAACCTGCGTAAATTGTAATATTCACCTAATGTTACAAAGGATGTCAGTGAGAAGGAGAGTGAAATGGGAGGAAAATGTTAAGGCGTGGTGGAACAAATTTCATGTCGGAGAAACTGACGGCAAAAAATAACCTGCGAGACTTAGGCATAGACGTGAGGCTAATATTAAAATTGGTCTTAAAGAAAAGGGTTGTCAAATATGTAATCTGGATTTAGTCTACTGAACATGAAATGTGTTTCATCTCTCTCTGCAGCGCTGGTTCGGTACATCTTTCGCTCTGATAAACACTTAACGAGTCAAGCCTACGCGCTCCTTACACTTTAGATGGAGGAAGAAATGTGTAATTCTTCACACGAAGTAATATTATAGCTTGTATTGCTAACTTTGATCGAGTGTCATGAGCCTGTGTATATTTTTATCTACTTTGTAATTATCTCCGATACACTGTATGAACAAATCTTATATAGTGATCCCGTTACAGGCCCGGTGTGGCCCAGAGTGTGGGTAGAGGTATAGCTCTACTCTTCCATGATCGCTGCACTAGAAGGGGGTGAGTGGTCAGCAGCACGCCCCGGCCGCACTTTACCCCCGGGAAAGACCCGGTACCCATTTTACAGGAGGCTGGGTGGGCCCCAGGGCCGGTCTGGACGGGCGGA
>Ga0131853_10011000_pt1 | contig 16548 bp, 16 predicted proteins | sample TergutLab28metaG_FD_92764 | JGI IMG/M metagenome (GOLD analysis project Ga0131853, IMG submission 92764) | Labiotermes labralis P1 segment gut microbial communities from Petit-Saut dam, French Guiana - Lab288 P1 (version 2) (version 2) | ecosystem: Host-associated > Arthropoda: Insects >...
AACCTCCGCACCGGTTACCCGGTCTACATCCTTAGCAGGGACGCCTCTTCAGCCACTTGAGTACATCTCCATAAAATTGTTCGAGCAAGCCTATAAGCCGAGTTCTGTCGTGGACAGCCATCTATCTGGGTTAACAGTTGCCTGCTAACTCTTGCGACTCTACCAAAGCGAGGCGAGGCACCTGTTACCGCTTTTTTGGTCTTGCATCGGGTGGGGTTTACATGGCTCTTGCAGTTGCCTGCAAGACGGTGCGCTCTTACCGCACCTTTCCATCCTTACCACGGCACAGTAGATGCACCGGGCGGTTTATTTCTGTTGCACTATCCCTAGAGTCGCCTCCGCCGGGCGTTACCCGGCACCCTTGCCTCGAAATGCTCGGACTTTCCTCATAATTGTAAAATACAATTACGTAGCTGCCCAGCTTACTCGTATTTAGCTTTGTAATTTTATTGCAACAAGCAGGTTGTGTCAACATTTTATGCGTATTGTGTAAATTATTTTTATCCCACCTTTTTACACGTATAACTAGCCCTCAATTAGGCTAGGATAGTTTTATATCCAAACTAATTATGGGGGCGTTTAAATGAACAAAATTTGCAAAATTACAGCACTTTTGCTGGTTACAGTACTTATAGGCTATTGTGTAGGAAGTTTAGCATTTTTATTCAGGTTTCCGAGCGAAATAAGGATGACTGAGTATGCTTCGCACAGAGTTGTTTTTGGCTTGCCGTTTTGGGCTACATTTGATGGCGAAACAGCAGCCGTAGCAAAAATTAATGACCAACCGGTTACAGACGATTTTGGCATCCGTCTTGGGCAGCCGCTTACCATTGTAACGGAGAGTGCCGGCACGGCAGAAATGACGATAGGCATGTTTGGCGTACCAATACGCCGTGTTGTGCTGGACGTTGTGCCGGATATCAAGCTTGTGCCGCTTGGCACAGCAATTGGCGTGCGCATAAATACCGATGGCGTGATGGTGCTTGGCACAGGCAGCTTTCAGGGTACAGATGGCGAAGCGCATCGTCCTGCCGATAATATTCTTAGGGCAGGGGATTTGATTTTTAAAATAAACGGCACAGAAATTGAAAGCAAAGAAATGTTAAGTGAAATAATTGCTGAAAGCCAAGGAGATATAACCGTACACTTGCGCCGCAACGATGAAGAAATGCAGGTAACTTTAACGCCTGCTATTTCCGCCACAGACGGTGTGCGGCGCATTGGCACATGGGTGAGAGATTCTACAAAAGGTATTGGCACATTAACCTACTACGACCCGTTAACGGGCAATTTTGGTGCGCTTGGTCATGGGATAATGGACGTAGATACAAAAAAATTGATGTCGGTAAAAAACGGCATGATAATGCCGTCTACAGTAACATCTGTTCAGCGGGGCGCAAAAGGTGCGCCGGGAGAATTGGAAGGAAATGTAGACACCGGCAGATATTTGGGGCAAATAAAAACAAATAGCCCAATGGGCATATACGGCATATTAAACCCGGATATAATAGGTGAAATTGTAACAAGAGAGCCTATGCCTATTGCCTTGCGTGCGCATATAAAAGAAGGGCCTGCTACGATATTAACTAGTGTTTCAGGCAACGAAATTAGAGAGGTTGACATTGTAATAGAAAGTGTTAACCGCCTTACAACCGACGAAACAAAGGGAATGGTGATACGCATTACAGACCCCGAACTTTTGGCAATAACAGGCGGAATTGTGCAAGGTATGAGTGGCAGCCCCATTTTGCAAAATGGAAGGATTATTGGGGCTGTAACACACGTGTTTGTTCAAGACCCGACAAAGGGATATGGAATTTTTATTGAGAGTATGCTTGGGGCTGGCTAGGTCAGCCCCATTTTTATGCTATAATTTATAGAAAAACAAAAGGACGGATAACATGGTAAAATTTTGGATTAAAAAATTATTGTGGATTATTTTTGCAATAGGATTGCTTGCAATAGCAGTAAATATGTTTATGGGGCCGCACAATATCGCCGCAGGCGGGCTTACAGGGCTTGCGATTATCTTGGAGTCGTGGGTAGGTATAGACCGTGCGTTTGTTGTGTATATAGGTAATGCAATAGTTATTGTGTGCGCATTTATATTTCTTGGTAAAGAAGTTGGTATTAACACAATGATAGGTGCAGGGCTGTTACCTGTGGCTATCCACTTTGTGCCTCGTATCAACTTGGTAGAAGACAGAATGCTGGCAATGATTGTGGGCAGTGTTATTTTTGGCGTTGCGGTGTCTATTATGTACAGAAATAAAGCGTCCAGCGGAGGAACAGCAGTACCACCATTAATTCTTAAAAAATATATCGGGCTAAAGCCGTCCATAGGCATGTTTATAACAGACGGCATAGTTGTTGTGCTGTCGCTGGCGGTATTTGATACAGACTCGTTTTTCTTTGCCGTGCTTTCAATTTCCATCACCATGATGGTCATGGGCTATATCGAAAACGGTTTAACCAAACGCAAAGAAATAAAAATTATCAGCCCGCAGCATGAGGTTATTCTTGCGGATATTACAAAGGAACTGGGCAGGAGTGTTACGATACTGCCTACGAAAGGCTCGCATTCCGGTAAGGAATCACCCATGCTGATGCTGCTCATCGATGCAAGCGATTATAGGACATTAATTGAAATTGTAGACAAATATGATAAAACTGCATTTATGGTTACAACTGTAGTAACCGATGTGCATGGGCGAGGATTTACGTACGGTTCGGGGAGTGTGTAAAAAAAAAGAGCGGCTCTGCCGCTTTTTTATTGTCACAAAATATATATTACTATCGTTATAAGAGTACAGTCGACTAACACACACAAATAAATCTACATCGGAAAGGAGATGGTTAACGTGGATTTGGCACAACGTTTTGTTGAGGGGCATGAAACAGAGCTTGAAGAGCTGATAGCCCTTTATGGCGAAAAATTGCTACGCTACGCCACTTCTATATTATACAGCCATCAAGATGCGGAGGATGTGGTGCAGGATGTTTTCCTGTGTGCTTACCAAAAACGCCTTCGCTTCGACGGGAAAAACCTGTCTGCATGGCTATATAAAATTACCTACAACAGTTGCTTAGATAAAATAAAGGCGACAAAGCGGCGCAAGTTATTTTTCTTCAGTGATATGAAGGAAGAACCCTCTGTGTATATGGAAGATACATTTTCCATGCCGGAAATAATGGAGGCATTGGAAAAGTTAAAGCCTACAGAGCGTGCGCTGCTGTTCGGGCGGGTAATGAATGGCCAAAGCTATGAAGAGCTGTCGCAAATAATGGGACAAAGCCCTGCTGCCCTTCGTAAGCAATACGAACGTGCCAAAAAGAAGGCTGCAAAATATTTAGATGAATATGGCTACGGTGATATGGACGCATTCCATACGCACAGCACTTTTGTCAGGCAAAAAGAAGGGAGTCGATTTTAATGATATTGGATAAAGACGAACGTCGTATAAATCACGCATTTTCACAAATCCGAGTTGATGCCGATGCCCTCAACAGAAAGGTTAGAGATAATATGGATAAAAACAGAATAGTGACACATGCACCGCAAAAAAGAATTGGCTTTTTTGTAGCAGCAACATTAATACTTGCAATTATGCTTGCCGGTACGGCATATGCCGCCGTTAGCATGGGCGTTTTCGAGCGGTTTTTCTCCCAGCACGAAACACCTTTTGCCGAAATTGTTGACCCGGTAGAGGAATATGTGGTGGAAGATGGCATTCGTGTAACTTTAATTGCAGCGCAAAAATTTGACAGCCAGGCAATTGTATATCTTTCCCTGCAAGATGAAAGTGGACAGAACCGCATTACAACGGATACCACTTTAAGCGCAAACTGGATGGAGTTTGGCTCTCTTGAAATGATTTACTTCAATGCGGCAACCAACACAGCTTACTTTGAGTTTGCACTTGCTGCAGGTGAAGCCGTAAGCTCTATAGAGCTTGGCACAATTTTTGTTATTTACACCGGTCACACAGATATGTCCACTACATCTTTGGATATGCCTACGGTAGCACAAGACACTATTCCTTTGCCTAATATTTTGGCTGCGGAATATTCATTGTCTGCACACCATACGCAATTGCTCGCACCTTCACGTGGAGAACTGTTTGCAGGCATAGGCTATACCGACGGAAACCACTTTATTTCTAACATGGGCGTTATAAACGGATACCTTCATGTGCAAGTTGGCACACGTGTCATGCCGCCAAGGGGGCTTTCAGGTTCGTTTGACGGTGGGCGTGCAATTATGCCTGTGCTTACTACACCAAGTGGCGAAATGTCTATGGAGCGTGTTTATTACAATAGTTACTTATCAGGTTGGCTTAATCCAACTTGGGCAAGAACTGTTGCGAATTTTATGACCGACGAAAATCTCCAACCGTTGTCTGCTCAAGATTTTGAAAACGCACAATACTTTTTCTTAGAATATATTTTCCCGGTTAATGTTGATGAATTGGATCAATATACATTGTCGTTGGAAGGTACGATCTTCCCTGACGGCATTAATATCGACACAGGTATGAGAATCACTGCCGGGGACAGCACTCAAATCCGTTCTTTGCATGGTATTTCAGTTGCTGTTGAGACTGCCATTGTTAATTCTGTAATTTTAAATCCGCTTGGTGTGCGTTTTGCGGGCGAATTTGAAGATGCAGGCTACGATGTGAGCGGACCTTTTGCATTAAGATCCTTTAGCTTTGGCGCAGAAGTTGTTTTAGAAACAACTGAAGGTAACGTCTATCTGGGTCAAGCTCATACAAGGATTCCTGCAATGCCGCTTACAACATTTACTTCACTTGCCAGGGCAGAAGCCCCTATTGATATCGATACGGTTACTGCCGTTATTGTGGATGGTGTTCGTATACCGCTAAGCTGATTTAATCATTGAATACAGCTTCTCCATTGCATCATGTAGCCCGCCTACAGAATCGATGATGCCTTCTTTTACGGCTTCTTTACCAATCAAAATTGTGCCTACATCCTGCGCCATAGACTTTGTGTCCATCATAAGTGAAGTGAGACGCCTATCGGTTATCTTAGAATGCTTTAATATAAAATCCTGTACTCTGTCTTGAGTCTTGTTAAAGTAGTCGTAAGTTTGCGGTGCGCCAACGATAGTCCCGTTTATGCGCACAGGGTGAATAGTCATCGTTGCCGATGGTGCAATGAATGAATAATTGGCAGAAACTGCAAGCGGCACGCCGATGGAATGCCCGCCACCCAGCACAAGCGATACCGTAGGTTTGCCTAAATGGGCAATAAGTTCGGCAAGCGCAAGCCCGGCTTCTACATCGCCGCCCATTGTATTAAGCAAAATTAATAAGCCGTCCGTTTTTGGATTTTCGGCACAAGCCACCAGTTGAGGGATAACATGCTCATACTTGGTGGCTTTATTTGTTGGCGGCAAAAGCACATGTCCTTCTATTTGCCCGATTATGGTTAAAAATTGGATAACACCTCGTGGATTTTTTTCGTTTGGGGTTATCAGGCTTGCTTCCGGCTGCGGTGTATTTAGGTTTTGCTCCATTTTATTTTCATTGTCATTCTCTTCTTCATTTAAAAAAGAAAAATTACGGGGTTGTTTTAGAATTGTTTCCATGAGAATCTCCTTAAAATGTTATGTAAATATTCTTTGCCATTTTTTAAGGAATATGCTCATATACTTTAGAACAAGCATTTTGAAGGAGATAAATATGCAAAACCTATCGTTATATGTATTTATCGGCAGCGCAAAAAACATGAAAGATACAAGAGATATTATGTCTATCGAGCTGGACGAAGCGAGTGATTTAGACAGGATAATCCGCACGACAAAAGCAGAAATACAAAGCAGCGAAGCAGTGGGAATAGATATTCAGCGTATTAATATTTATGTAATAGCCAATGCGCACGAGCCTGACCCTGATGCCGGAAAGTTTGTAAGAATGGTTGGAGACAGGCTGAAAATTTTATTTTCGGAAGATTTTGTATCGCTGCACATTTCGCTTTTAGTATTTTTAAGTGAATCAAATGAGTTGGACGCAGGCGGAATTACATACGAGACTCGCTGCAGGTTTTCGTACGAATTTTTATTAAGTCTAACAAGCCCGGCAGCGTTTGACAGAATCTTTCTGCTAAGTGACCGCAACGAGCATGGATTTGTAAGCCCGACAAATCACCAAAGTGCGTATGATGCTGCCATGCATTTGCCGTTTTTGCAACGAGCATCCTCGCAGTTCGGAGAAACTATGAATTTAATGGAAAAAGAAAGCGGGCGTGTTCTTTTTGCGTCTCTTGGGTTTTGTGCCGCAGAAAACAAAGCAAATGTACAGGATATTGGCAAAATAAATTATTTAGCCGACATTTTAGAAAATGAACTGCGAAAAGGGGAGTGCCGCAAGGTTTTTAATCTTGAAGCCGCTTCCGGTCAAATAATTTCTGACATAGCAGGTGTTGCGGCAAACACGGTAACCATGCTTAACCTTTTTGGTGTAACGCTAAAAGAGGCAGAAGATATCTTATATGGAGACAGAGCGTGTCGATTTTTTGCAGAAAAATATAAAATCCCGGCAGCCCGTGAAGAAGCAATGGACACATTGGAGTTGAGCGCTTTGGCAGCGGAAGAAAGGCAAATAACGCAAGTGTTACACGACATAACAGACAGAATACGAAACCTTGATTATGAGCTAAACGAAAAGCAAAACTTCCCGCTCCGTTTGGGCTTTTTACATACAATCGACAAAATAAAAGATGCGATTGGCGAATGTTATGTTATCAAATATCAGTTGGCGCATCTAAATTTTGAAAAGGCAAGACTTTCTGCAAGGCAATCAAAAATAAAACCCTATATAGAGTACATGCACGATGTTGTTTTATCTCTCAAGGCTTTGCAAAATGAACCGGCACAGGAAGTAACGCCAGAGGAGCTATTGGAACAAGCAAAAGAAAATGCTGCGCTAAATATATCTTTGTTGCGTAATGATGGATTGATATACGAAACCCACGTGCTTGGAGAGCCTGATTTGCCTTGTGTTTTGCGGCTTGTCGGCGGTTTTGCGTTGGAAGATTTAACTCGTTTTAAGGCGATGCAAGCGCACAAGGATTATTTGCCATAAATTAACAATGTTAAATTGGTATAAATTGTTTGACGTTGTTACAAAAGTATGACAAAATTATTAAGTAAAATTATAAGTAGGTGGTAGCCATGGCAAGTTCCCTCGAGTATTTTAGACAAGAAAAGGGGTTTGCGAGGTTGCTTAAAGACATGGCAACAATGTTTGTCCAGCATGGGCGGATATATGGTGCTGTGCGTTTGCTAAATCCTGCCGCTGAAGAAGCATGTGCATTGTCTCAATTTTTCGAACGGGATTATGCCAACCAGCGTCTAATTCGTATAAGCCTTGCAGAATTTGAACGCAGATTTGCAAAGGTTTTCCCCGGAGAAAATGTAAGTGATTTGTTTGCGGAATTTCAAACACCGCTAAAGAATATAAAAGAGGCTTTTGCCGAGCGCATCGAAACCGAGCTTTTGCCCAAATATATCGGTACTTTAGCATACGAATGGCTTAGCGATATTGTGGGTTGTATGCGCCGCAAGTACAGACCGTTGATGACGCAATATGCAAAAGACCAAAAAAAAGTTATAGCAATGTTGGACAAGGTTGCAGAAATATCAAACCAATTGCCGGTAAGTCTAACGCCGCTTAAAGAATTTTCTGCAAAAGTTTTGGGTGAGCCTCACGCCTTGGATTTTGATACGGAGTGCGGAACATTACTGATTCGTGCGCTTGCGTTTCGTTCTATAGTTTCGCCGCCAGCCGGTATAGATGATTTAATTGGGTTATATTTGAAATTTGGGTTGTTGACCCTAGGTACGATGTGTCGGGTGGTAGTAGGAACACAAGTTTTTAATTTAGATAATATTGCGCAGCTGTCGGATGTTAAAGGTCGCGGCGGTAAAGTATTTATTATAGAAAACGCACATGTTTATGCGGCGGTAAATGACCGCTTGGCTAATGAAAAAGTCACATTAATATCACCTGTTAACAGCCATAACCCGGCATTTTTATATTTGTTGGACAAGCTTGTGGCAGACGGTTGTATGCTTTATTACGCAGGGGATATGGATTATAAAGGTTTGCTTAGGGCAGACAAGCTGTATGTGAGATATGGTAAAAAATTTATGCCTTGGCGGTATTCTAAAGCCGATTACGAGCTTGTTACCGCAAACAGCAGTGCATTTTTACCCGATGAAAGAAAAGACCTTGCAATGCAGAATGAAGTTTTTGCGCAACTATTATCGCAAATGCGTAAGATCGGAAAAACAGCAAATTCTTTGCCGCTTGTACCGCTTTTGGTAAGCGACATTGTTAAATAAATGGAGGGTGTCATGAGAGACCGAGTAGAAGTTGTAATTGACGGAAGAGTTTTTACTTTAACGTCTACCGAAAGCCCTGAATATTTGCAAAAGGTAGCACTGCATGTTAGCCAAAAAATAGCAGACTTGAAGGCGAAAAATCTTTCTGCTGTTGTTGACGACCGTTTGCGTCCGCTGCTTATTGCGCTAAACTTGGCAGACGACTATCTTAAAGTAAAAGAGCGTTATACTGCCCAAGATGTGGAAACACAGGAGTTGGTGCGGGAAAATAAACGCTTAGAAAAAGAAAACGCAGCATCCGCAAAGCAAATAAAAGAGCTTAAAGCAGAGCTTGAAAAAGTAAGTACAGAATACGAAGAATTCTTGTACAACTTTGACAACCCTAAAAAAGACAGCAATCTTGACGCTCCTGTTAAGCTGACACTTGGCAATACAAGAAAGGCTGCAAAGTAATGGACAAGATTTTTGCACTCCGCTCTCTAATGAAAGAACGTAATATAGATGCATACATAATACCCAGCGGAGACGACCATAGCAGCGAATATGTAGCAGACTATTGGCTAAGCAGGCAATGGATTTCCGGTTTTACAGGTTCTGCCGGTGTGGTGGTTGTAACTCAGGCAGAAACAGGGCTATGGACAGACGGGCGATATTTTATACAAGCTGAGAGTGAATTAATCGGTAGCGGTATTCACTTGTATAAAATGGGTGAGCCAGGTGTGCCTACATATCAGGAATTTTTAAAAAAAGAAGTCCCAAGCGGTGGTAATGTTGGCTTTGACGGCAGGTCGATGTCTGCCGCCAGTTTTGATGCATTAAAAACTGCGCTTGGCGACATAACATATTCATATCAAGAAGATTTGGTGGGTCAAATATGGCAAGACCGCCCTCTGCTTCCCATTACTCCTGCCTTTGAGCATTTGCTAAAGTTTGCAGGGCTTTCGGCAGCAGAAAAATTGCGCCTTGTGCGTGAAAAAATGACGGCAAATAAAACCGATACATATCTTGTTACAGCTTTAGACGATATCGCCTGGCTTTTGAATATCCGAGGTAGCGACACAGGAGAAACGCCGCAGGTATATGCGTTTTTGCTAATAACACCAGCAGAAGCGATTGTATTTATTGATAAAGCAAAACTAAAAGACCTTGAGAGCAAATTAACGTCCCAAGGTTTTACTATTCAAAATTATGAAGCGGTTGCGAGTGCTTTAAAAACGTTGCCTGCAACAGGAAATATGTACTACAACCGTGGAAAAACAAGCGTGGTATTGGTGAATGCTATTCCGGATGGTATAGAAGTTTTGCCAAATGCAGAAGATATAATATGCAATATGAAAAGTACGAAGTCCGAAGTAGAGCTTGCCAACATGCGCAACGCATATATAAAAGAAGGCGTTGCATTTACTAAACTGCTTAAATGGGTGGACGATAGTTTAGCTGAAGGCAAAAATCTAACCGAAGGTGATGTTGCCGATGCTTTGATTAATTTCCGCAACGGAAGTGAGCATTGCTTGGGCGAAAGTTTTAGTGCAATTTCTGCATATGGTGCAAACGCTGCGTCACCGCATTATCACCACGAAGGTACGGGCGCAGCCATTAAGCCAGAAGGTTTCTTGCTTGTTGATGCCGGCGGGCAATATTTGGATGGCACGACAGACACCACTCGTACCATTGCAGTGGGTGAGTTAACATCGGAAATGAAGCGCAATTTTACATTGGTATTAAAGGGGCATATCGCCTTATCTGCCGCTGTTTTTACAAAGGGTACAACAGGTCATATGCTGGATATTCTCGCACGCCAGCCACTTCTTGCAGGATGTTTAGATTTTAAGCATGGTACAGGTCATGGAATTGGTTACTGCCTTAGCGTGCATGAAGGGCCGCAAAATGTAAGCAAACACCCGACGCCGGTTGCTTTATTGCCGGGCATGGTGTTGTCTAACGAGCCGGGTTTTTACAAGGAAGGCGAGTACGGCATACGTACAGAAAATGCAATTGCGGTAAAAGAATTGTGTAAAAATGAGTATGGTGAGTTTTTAGCGTTTGAAACGTTAACCTATTGTCCTTACGATTTAAGAGCCGTGGATGTAGCGTTGCTAACGCAAGGGGAAATTGAATTTATTAATTGCTATCATAAAAAAGTGGTTGATGTGTTGTCACCGTTTTTGAATGAAGGCGAAAAGGCTTGGCTAAAGGAAGCCACAGTAGAGATAAAAAAATATTGACACAAGCATAAAAAAATGGTACATTTCACTTTGTCGCTGAACAAGCGAATGTACCACAATGGGCTGTCGCCAAGCGGTAAGGCACAGGACTTTGACTCCTGCATTCGAAGGTTCGAATCCTTCCAGCTCAGTTTCTTGAAAGCCAGTAAACATCAACGTTTGCTGGCTTTTTGCGTGCCGTCAATTTGGTGTGAATTTGGTGTTTTCTAATATCTTTCTAATATCCTTCTAATATGGGTTAGTGCCGCTATTGTTGTTTGGCTATGTCTAGCCGTTTAGTGCATTGGTAATACCGTTTATCATAGCTTTTTTGGCAGAACTCTCTACATGGGCGTAAATATTCATGGTAGTGCCTATATCGCCGTGTCCAAGCCATACTTGGATGTCTTTCATGTTGTAGCCAAGACTCAAAAGCAGTGTTGCACATGAATGACGTAAATCGTGCAGGCGTATCAATCGCATATCGTTTTTTATAAGTAGCTTACGAAATGCCGTACTGATATAGTTTGGGTTTATCAGTATACCCATGTCATTTACACAAATGTAGCCGTCATACTCGTAGCTGTAGGAATTGCCAAAGTATGCCTTGTTTTCTTCCTGTTTTGCTTTTAACTCGGATAGAAACGCTATAAACGTATCGTCCAGTGGCATTGTCCTGTAACTGGATTTTGTTTTTAACCTATCGGATGCATCCAGCCTGTATTTGCCGTTATCATTGACCGGTACAATCTTGTGGCTAATTGTAAGCGTTCTATTGACCCAATCTATCGAACTCCACTTTGTCCCAACTATTTCTGACCTGCGCAAACCAAAGTATATGGCAAACATTAACGGCGTTTCTATAGGCGTGTCTTTTATTACGTTTAATAACTCCGTTATTTCGTCTTTGTTGTAAAAATCGCCTATAAACTTTTGCTTTTTCGGTCGCTCTACCCAATCCGCTGGGTTTTCCTTTATAATCTTAATCTTTTGGGCGTACTTTAGTGCTGTTTTTATCAAAGTTAGGTGTTTGAGTACCGTGTTGGGGCTGATAGATTTTAGCTTGTACGTGCAATAGTCTTGGATGTTTTTTGTGGTCAAGTCCAGCAAAAATATTTTACGCTGCTTGAAATATGGCTGGATTTGTAGCAATAAACGCTTATACCCTGCATATGTTATAGCTTCCACTTTGACTTTATGCATTTCCAGCCAATCCGTAAGAAAATCGCTGAACATTATTCGGGTGTCTGTTACTTGCATAACACCGCTATATTCCTCGATTTTCTGTTTGAGGAACTGGTCTGCCTTTTTCTTATTGCCAACCACGGTATAACCAGTGTTAATCCATTTTTGCGTTTGCTTGCCTTCACCACTATTGAAGCATATTACGGCATAATATTTGCCGCTCTTTTTTTGCAAACTTCCTGTCGTCATGTTGCAAATCCTCCTTTAGACGAAGAAAGCCCGCTAATCGCTGTCTGTATTATAGCATAAGCAGGCTTTCGGTAAATGAATTTAACTGTGGCTTAGCAAATATTTGATTACATAAATTTTAGGAATGATATAAGACTTACCTATTCGTCTATGTTTTATTTGTTCGGTTTTGAGCAGCTCGTAGGCTTTGTTACGCCCAATGGAGAGCATCTGTTGAAGTTGCAACACGTTTACACAGTCTGGGTAGTTGTTGAACATTTCTGTGGTAGCTGTGTTTGTCATAGGCGTTACCCCTTTCATTTTAGGCTTTACATAAAATGGCTGAGAATTAAGACAATAGGTGTTAAAATACCCCCGGCAGTACCAGCCCAAAAGAATAAATCACGCCAACCATCCAGCTTGAATAATTGTCGTATAGATGCGTTGTAGGCTTTGATGCGTTTATCAAGTGTGATTTTTAGTTCTTTTTCGTAGACGGTTACGCTTGCAGTGGTTTGCTCCATGCGTTTTACAGTGTTTTCCATAGCCTGTATATTGGCTGCAATTGCGGTGCTAACTTCTGTTTTAAGTTGTGCCGCAAGTTTACCGTTCGTGTGCGTTAGAACGTCGCTTAATTTTGTGCTGAACGATTCGTTCATGCTCTTTAGTTGCAGAAGTTGTTGGTTCGTTTGCTGGTGTTCCTTTTTTATCCAATCTATCCACTGCGCTATTATCTGGTTGACTTTTTCCAGTGATTGATTTGACTGATTCATCAAGGCTTCGCAATTCTGCGCTGATGTCGCTAATGCATCTCGTAGCAGAGCGTTTTCCGTTTCCAGTTTGGCTTGTTGGCTGGCTTGGGATAATTGGGCTATTGGAGATGGTGCTTGTTGTTCTTGCAGCTGGTTGCTCCGTTTCAGTGAATAATCGGGCATTTAACACGCTCCTTTGCTGGTTTTGTTGTAGTTGTTCGTCTATACTGGTGGTAGTGTAGGTACTGCCTAATTTTGCTCCTCGCACGGCGTAACTGTCGCCAACGGCTGGATGTACGAATGTTGCCGTTTTTCCTGTGTTGCGTGGCATGGTTACGCCGAAGTTGTCTGCAAGGTATCGTTGGAACTCTGCACGATTTGTGCAATGCGCTTTGGCCTCGTCTATGGCTTGGCGAAGGGCTTCTTTCCAGCTTGCCGTAGCCAAGTCGCCCTGTTTTGCCATGTTGCGTTCCGCACTTGATAGATATTTGCTATCTGATGTGATGGAATCATCACTATATATTCTGTCATATTTTTCGCTCGTTTTGGTCTGCCAGTCTAATGGGGTAAAACCCATTTCTATTCCCAGCTTGTCGGCTAGGTCTTTACAATTTCTATATTCGCCAATATTCATGTGTAGTTTTTTGCCTGTTTCAAAACTGACGGCATTTACAATAATGTGGCTGTGCAACGTTTCCGTGTCGTTGTGGGTGGCGATTACGCATTCATGGGCGGCGAATAATTGCTGTGCTAATTTCTCGGCTAATTCATGGGATTGTTGCGGGGTGGGATTGTCGGCAGGGTCGCAGGATAGTTTGAAATGATAATATTTCCGCTCGTTGCGGCCGTTGCCTTTACCGTATATATCACAAGTTTCCTTGAATTGCTTGGCGTAGCTCTGGCTGTCATCCATAGACAGGCTGGAAATAATTACGGCCTTGTCTGTGCGGGTAATATAATCAATCGCTTTCTGGGGTTTTGTTTTGCTCGATTTTCCTTTGAACAGCGGTATTGCGTACCACCTCCTCCAAGCTGCCGATGGCACGGTAGGTTTTCCAGCATTCGTTCATTACTCTGGTGGAACTTTCGCCGAAATTATTTGTTTCGTTTAATTTGCGGGCTATTTGGTTTAGGTTGTTGCCCTGCCTTTTTAGTTCTTGTAGCAATGGGCGTAAATCTTCGATTACGATAATGGGTTTCTTACGGAGGACTGCGAGGAAAAAATCTGTTTGGGTTTTCTGCTTTGCTGTATCTAGTTGACGTTTGAAAAAGTCAAATTCATCTTGGGTCATACGCAGGGTTATGGCTTTGTTGCGAGTTAGGTTTTGTATAAAAATCACTCCTTCATGTTTGTAAATTTTTTTGGGTCTTGGATTTTTGTTTTGGGTTTTGCATTTGTATCGTGGCGGCTATGGGTATACCATATGGCGGCACGGCACTGGGGGGCTTGGGGGGATTTATCCCCACAACGAGGTTGTAAAGTGCTTGCACTTTGCGTTCCTCGCTATGGTATGCCGAACGCACACGAATGACTGCATGGGGGCGTGTGTGTGGAGATGTGCAATCAGCCCAACATTGGCGGGGTGGTTGCATGTCGGATGATGGCATACGGTTTTGCAGTCATCGAAAATGCAAGTGGAATGATTGCATTTTAGGTTTGTTGGATTTCGCCTGCTATAGTTCATATTTGCGGCACCGTGCTTGCAATTGGTAATGTTTCAGCAGAAGTTACAAGCCGTGTCTTGTCTGTTCCGTTAGTCATAGCCTGACCAATTTTTGCAATGGTATCTTTCAATGCAGCGGGTAATAAATTTTGCTCTTTTGTGCGTTTTTCCATAGATTCATAAATGCGTAGGAAGTGTGCCCTGTCTGCCATACCATTTTCGCTCATGCATAAATCACGCCAGCCCATACGCTCTACTGCTAGGCGTACTGGCTCTCGCATAGACGCTAAGGCTTCGGCTTGACGATAATAGCCGTAATTCCGTATGGCATCATTTACCTCGCCCCAGGCATCCCCGGCATCAGGCAGCGATGGATATTGCACTGTGGCTATAGACTCTCGCATTTCTGCAATGGTTGGTGGAAATTTACTTGTTGCTATAAGCCGTTGCAGTGCTACGGTTGCAACCTCTAGTGTGGTATCGGATAACATCATTGTCCATGTGCCTACGCTTACCGTTATATCCTCTGGCGATATTTCCGCATAAAACCGCGGATATGCTACTCGTAACATTCCCAGCAAAATGGATGTTTCTTTTTGTGTCATGACATTTCTCCTTCCAAAATGGTTTCGTGTTCGTCTAATTGTCGTGCATAGTCAAAGAATGGATTGCCTTTGCTCGTAGCGGTGTTGGTAGCAGCTGCCGATTTTGCCTTATCCCAGACAATGCCTTGATAATTACTTGCCATGCTCTCGTGTATGGCATGGATAACGGCGTTGTTGCCGTAGGTACTGGCATTTTTCTGAACTTGGATTAGCAAGCTGTTTAGGCCGCTGGGCTTGTACGCTTGGCGTTTTTCACACTTGTAGGTTATCCAGTCGTTGACTGCCCGCTCTAGCTCCACGTTAAAAGTGTAGTTGCTACGAATGGTGCTTAACTCAGAGGAATCCCCATCAACTTCCGTAGGCGGTACTGGGTTTTCTTTCATTCTTGAATTTTTGTCATTCTTATCATTATTGTTTGTTGTTATTTGTTTGTTAGCTGATTGTTGATAGCTTGTTATTTGCTTGTTGTTCGGCGTGTTGTTTTGTGTGTTGCAATCGTCTGTATAATTCTGATACAGTGCCCAATTTACAATGGTTACAAGTGAAAATCTGTTTGTTGTCTGGATTGTTATTTCGCCTGTTGATTTTAACTTGGTCAATGCCGTCCTCACTTGCTGGAATGTCAATCCGGTTTTTTCGGACAATGTGTATATGGAAGTGATATGCTGACCGCATAAAACGTCTATACCTTGCCATTTACTCGCTTTATGATTTGCTGATAGCAGTAAGCACATAAACACGCTTAGTATGTTGGGATTTGAAAACCACTCCCAAGAAAGCAACTGCCTATGCATCTTTATCCATCCGGCCACATTATGACACCCCCTCGTCTTCTGTTTGTTTTTCTAGCCACTCCAATAATTTGCTACGAAGCACCAATTTTCTGCGCCCAACACGGATAAGGGCGGTAAAATCCTCTCTTTCCGCTAGGGCATACATAGTTGGTGCGCTAATTCCCAGCAAATTAGCGGCTTCTGTTATTGACATTGTGGGGCGTTCGCTGACTACTGACATGCATCCACATCCTCTCGTGTGTAAATTTAATTTATCATGTAATATAATTTATCACGTAATTTAATTATTGTCAACTAAAAATTAACTATTGTGCTAAATTAAATTTCATGCTAAAATTATTTACGCAGACACATATCGCATATGTAATCAAATTAGGGAGGCCTTTATGGTGGAGTTCAAGGATAGGTTGCGTCAATTCAGACAGGAACGAGAGTTAAGTGCGGCGCAAATTGCCGTAGTTTTCAAGAAATCAGAAGGTGCTATAAGAATGTGGGAAACAGGCCGGGCCAAGCCTGATGCGGATACCCTTATTAAACTTGCTGAGTATTTCGAGTGTTCAACTGATTATTTGCTGGGTCTAACGGAATATAAAAACACTGCTGAACATTACGAACACGAGGAAGTTGTAGCGGAAACAGTTGGCAGATTTGAAAAATCTTTAGGTAAGCTGGACAATCACGTTCAAGAAGAACTTGCCGCTGTGTTTGCCGATACTATCTCAACGCTGAAAAATCTGCCCAGCCA